>Ga0209581_1000281_pt1 | contig 139020 bp, 127 predicted proteins | sample Coa_R2_FD_187160 | JGI IMG/M metagenome (GOLD analysis project Ga0209581, IMG submission 187160) | Surface soil microbial communities from Centralia Pennsylvania, which are recovering from an underground coalmine fire - Coalmine... | ecosystem: Environmental > Terrestrial > Soil > Unclassified...
TCCGGCGCGCAGCCGTTTGGCAAAATCGTATTCGTCCACTGACAGCCCGAAGCAAGATGTTGAGGCCGCACCCATGCTCTACAAAACCTTCAAAACGATCCACCTGCTGGGCGTGGCCCCGTTCCTTGAAACATCATCATCACAGGCGTCTGGATGGCGCTGGCTGACCGCACTGAAGAGCCGCAAGTCATCGCCTGTCGTCACTCTCACCGATTGGATCCTCACCGCAGGCGGAGTTGTCCTCATCCTTCTTGGCGCCTACGGCATGGCCTATGCGGCCGGCCTCGATCTGAGGCAAGGCTGGGTTCTCTGGGGGCAGGTACTTTTCGCTGTACCCGGGCTGATCTGGATTCCAAACCGCGCTGTCCCGCCCAGCCCGCGCCTTCTTATCCGGTGACGGTGTACCCGAAAGCTGTTGGCGTCACGCCATACGCTGGTACGCCTGGGGCACGCTCGCAACTCTAATCCCGCTAGCCAATCTTTATGTCATAGTCTTTAAGCCTTGAGAGTTGGGCCCGCGGATGCAACCACAAGGCGATTCTTTCGAGAGAAGCGGCTTGCAATTGTATCGGCTAGGCACAGATGACCTTGCAGGACGCTCGTAGGAAGGAACGCCATGACCGGGATGCCGAGAGTTTCATCCGCGGTGGCCGAGGTGCTCCCAGCGATTGAGGAGGCCTTCGCGGCGCAGCAGCAAACTGCGATTGTCCTTCGCACCTCGACCGCGCAGGAGCGCATCGCTAAGCTGAGAACGCTCGAAGCTGCCGTTCTCGCTAACCGCGGCGCGATCTATCGCGCGCTCGCCGCGGATCTCCGCAAATCTGAGGCCGAGGCCGATCTTTTCGATATTCTTCCGGTCATCGCTGGCATTCGCCACGCCTGCCGCAATCTCAATTCCTGGATGAAGCCGCAGCGCGTGCCGCCGACCATACTGATGATCGGCACCAAGGCACGTATCATTCACGAGCCGAGGGGTAGTTCCCTAATCATCGCGCCCTGGAACTATCCAGTCAGCCTCTTGCTTGGGCCTCTAACCTCCGCAATCGCCGCTGGATGCCCGGCCATTCTCAAGCCGTCGGAAATCAGCGAAGCCTGCTCGGCTGTCTTAATGAAGCTCATCCGGGAGGTGTTCGACAGGCGTGAGATCGCTATCTTCGAGGGGGATGTTTCGGTCTCAAAGGCTCTGCTCGAATTGCCCTTCGACCATATCTTCTTTACCGGCAGCCCCGAGGTTGGAAAAACCGTGATGACCGCTGCGGCGAAGCACCTTGCGTCCGTCACTTTGGAGCTAGGCGGAAAGTCGCCAGCCATTGTGGACGATAGTGCGGACATTGAAAAAGCCGCAGTAAGCATTGCCTGGGGAAAGTTCTCCAATTGCGGCCAGACGTGCATCGCTCCGGACCACGCCTATGTCCATGAGAGCCGTCTCAACGAATTTCTCGACGCGCTGAAGAGCGCGGTCAAGCGCATGTATGGCGATCCGGAGCAGAGCCCCGATTACGGCCGAATCATCAATCTCCGCCATTGGGAGCGAATTAGCAACCTTATCGACGATGCACGAGCGCGCGGAGCGGCGATCATAGGCGGCGAGAGGGATGAGGCGCAGAAGTTCATCGCGCCTACGCTCCTCACCAGAGTCGGCGCCGGCGCGCGGGTGATGCAGGAAGAGATCTTCGGCCCGGTTCTGCCCGTTGTAGCCTACGGCGATTTCAGCGAACCGATTGCGGCCATCAATGCCCGGCCAAAGCCGCTCGCGCTATATGTTTACGCAAAGGATCAGGCGCGTGCCAATCGCATCATTAGGGAGACTTCATCGGGCGGCTCATGTATCAATGCATCCGTTATGCATTTTGTCCATCATAATCTGCCCTTTGGCGGCGTCGGCAACTCCGGGTTCGGCAAAGCGCATGGCTTTTATGGCTTTCGCGCGTTCTCGCACGAGCGCGCTGTGTTAGAAAATAGATTTAGTATTCTGCCCGCTTTCTTTGCGCCCTACACAAACCGCGTGAAGCGAATGATTAAGGTGTTGATACAATACTTTACATGACGAAAGGTGACGAAAGCCATGCGATTACGAAAATCTGCCTCGAAGTTCGCGGGCGACTGCTTCAAGCTGGGTACAAATGCTCCTGCAGTCATCACATTGCGGATGCTAAAACTCGCGAGAGGGGGTGCGGCTGCGAAGCGGGAACGCAAGCGGATGACGGACGAGAAAATCAAGGCGGCCCTCGATGCACAAGCCGGTGCGGCGCGCAGCATCATGACCGGCAAGGCTCTGCTAATTCCAGCGCGGACGCTCGCGCTTTATCAAAAGCGTGTCGGACAAAATCTGCGAAGGCTCTTGAAAAAAGGCTGACGTTCTCAGCACAATAAATCAATCAACGCCGGGATCAAAGGTGCGTCTGCGGGCGGCATGGGATAGGCGCGCAAATCTTTCGGGAACACCCATTTGAGCGCCTTGTGCTCGCGCGGGGCAACGAATCCCTTCCAGCGCCTGCAGATATAAAGCGGCATCAAGAGATGAAACTCGGGGTAGGGAAAGCTTGCGAAGGCCAGCGGCGCAAGACAGGCTTCCTCGACCTCGATGCCGAGCTCCTCGTGAAGCTCGCGGATCAAGGCCGTCTCCGGCCGCTCGTTCATCTCGACTTTACCGCCGGGAAATTCCCATAAGCCCGCAAGCGCTTTTCCTTCCGGCCGTTGCGCAATCAGCACCCGGCAATCGGCATCGACGAGCGCGGCGGCCGCGACAAGGACGAGTTTCACAAGCTTTTCCTGATTTTGATAAGACCGGCTGCTACTCGCTTACCACTCATCTTCGGCCGCGCAGTTTGGCGAGCGCTTCGCCGCTGTCAAGGACGCGAGCGAAGCTCGCACCGGCGGAGCCGGTGCTTTGCATCCTTGACAGAGGCGGCGCGGTCTCGCCGGAAATGGCGGCCGCGAGATGAATAGCAAAATTTTGCCCAAAGAGTTTAAATAGCCGATTTGAACACTCGGCATGTCTCATCAAATTTGTGACACGGCGTGCACTGGACCGCGTAATAAAACCTCTCGCAAAATAACTGCTCCGGGGCCGTTGGACGGCACCCAGCCGTTCCAATAATAGGCAATGGCGTTTAAATTGAACTGCTGGAGGGCGTAATGCTGAATGCTATTGTTCATGTCTGCGACAAAGGGGTCCGATTCCTCAATTCCTACTTCGTGCAACACTGAATCGGCATAACCATTGATGTAAGTGCCGACAGAGCGCAGCTTCTTCCAAAGCCGGAAAGCGGAACAGGCAGTCGAGGCGCGAGGGCCGATGAGGAAAGTGTTGCTCTCGAACAGTCTCACACATCATTTCGTGCCGAAAGAGTAAATGCGCTTGGCCCTGCTGCCTAATGATCCGGCCAAGATTCCCTGGCCGGATTACAGAACCTATGGCGCGCCGCTCGCGCGCGAAATGAAAAAGAATCGCCATTGCGTTGTGCCGCTACGAACGATAGTCGCCGTTGATCGCCACATATTCCTTCGTAAGATCGCATGTCCACACGGTGGCCTCGCCGTTGCCGAGGCCCAAATCGGCGCGAATTTTGATCTCGTCCGCGCGCATGAGCTCCGCTAGCTCGGCTTCATTATAGGCCGGGTCGCGCGCGCCATCCTCGGCCACACGCACGCCGTTGAACCAGATCGAGAGCTTATCGCGCTCGGCCCGCTCGCCCGCTTTGCCGACCGCCATTACGACGCGGCCCCAATTGGCGTCCTCACCCGCGATCGCCGTTTTAACGAGCGGTGAATTGGCAATCGAGAAGGCAATTTTTTTGGCCGACGCCTTCGAAACCGCGCCGCTGACTTGCACCTCGATGAATTTGCGCGCACCCTCGCCATCTTTCACGACCTGGTGGGCAAGGTTGAGCAGGAGTTCATCTAGGGCCGCTTTGAAGGAAGCCAGGCGGCGGTCATTGGCGGCGGCGAACCTCGGCGCGCCGCGCTTCTCGGCGGCGCCCGTCGCGAACAGCATCAAAGTGTCGGACGTCGAGGTATCGCCATCGACGGTAATCGAATTGAAGGATTTTTCGACGCTTTTGCCAAGCATTGACTGCAAGACCGCCGCAGAGATGGGCGCGTCGGTAAAGACGAAGGCGAGCATGGTCGCCATATCCGGCGCGATCATGCCTGCGCCTTTGGCGATGCCGCAGAGATTGACCTCCACGCCGCCGAGCACCGTACGCACTGCCGCAACCTTAGGATAGGTGTCGGTCGTCATAATCGCTTTGGCAGCGGCAAGCGTACCATCCGGCGTAGCGCGCGCGGCAAGCTCATCGAGCACGCCTTCGAATTTCGCCGCATTAAGCGGTTCTCCAATAACGCCAGTCGAAGCGAGGAAAACTTGATCCGCTGAGGCTTGAGCCGCGCGTGCGGCGAGCGCGGCGGTGTGCCTCACGGCCTCGGCCCCGGCTTTTCCCGTAAACGCATTGGCGTTGCCCGAATTGACGACAAGCGCCCGCGCCTTACCGCCCTTGAGCCTCGCGCGGCACCACTCAACAGGGGCAGATGGGCACTTCGATTTAGTGAAAACGCCCGCAACTTGCGTGCCCTCAGCGAATAAAGCCAGCATGACGTCCTGCCGGTCCTTATAGCGGATTCCGGCCGCGCCCGCCGCAAAGCGTACGCCCTCGATTGGCGAGAATTCTGGCAAGGATCTCGGTGCAAGCGGCGATAGAATGGCAGCCATGCCGATCTGGATGAGCAAATGATTTCTCGCTTTTCGGAGATGTTTCGCGGCCCGTCAAGTGCGGTTCATGCTAAAGGGAGCACCTCATCCTTCGCATCGCCGCTCTTTGAGAGCTCGTTTCGCCAAGGCCTTTGGCTTGAATGGCCTATCGTGCAAGCTGCCGCTGCGAACCTCTAAAGGGAACGCTGCCGGCAGCCGCCGAGGAGCGCAATACCGCCTATCGCAGCAACGCAAATCCTGTTCGAGCGCTTTAGCCGCCCGGCCGGAGCTTGGTGGCGGCGGGTAAGGATTTGCCTCCCTGAAGGCGGAGTCTCAAGCCCAGGATTGCATTGCCCCTCATGGCCCCTGCCTGGGGCTATTTCGCGCATTGGAAGTACGTACTTCTGATGATTCGCGATCAATTGCAGCCAATCGCAGAAAACATTCATTCTGAGGAACGGAAGCACGGCGGCGATGTTTGCTTGAATGGAGCGCGAGCCGCGCGGCGCTATTAGGAAAAGCTGAAATTTGAGGGGGATTAATATGGTTAAGCAATATCATGCCGAGCGGCGCAGGCATCTGCGGACGGACCTTATTGAGGGCGCTGGCCGCCGGCCCGCCTTAACAGCCAAGCTAAGGCCAATGAGGCTGGCCGGTGCCATGTTCCTGGCCTTGGGCTTTCCCTGGTACGGTGAAGCCAAAGCCGCGGGCTTCGCGACGTTCGATCCGCCGGGCTCGACAGATACCTATGCCAACGCCATCAACCGGGCGGGTGCGATCGCCGGATACTATTTTGATGCCAAAGGCGTCCACGGCTTCGTGCGGGCGCCTGATGGCCTCATCACCACCTTCGATGTGCCAGGCTCAAGCGGCACCGCTGCGTTCGCGATCAATCTGGCGGGGGCGATTGTGGGGACTTACTTGGATGCCAGGGGCGTCGTCCATGGCTTCTTGCGGGCGCCGGATGGGACCTTCACGACCTTCGATCCGCCGGGCTCCTCGGGCACCTATGCCAGAGCCATCAATGCAGCGGGGGCGATCACCGGATCGTTTGAGGTGGCGGAGCACGGATTCGTGCGGGCGCCGGACGGAACCATAAAAACCTTTTTCGTGCCTGGCTCGCTCTTCACCGTCCCCGTTGGGATCGACGTGCAGGGCACAATCACAGGGCATTTCGTTGATGCCAACAACGTGGAACACGGCTTTTTGCGCAGCAACAACGGAGCCCTTACCGCCTTCGATCCCATCGGGTCAAAAGGGACCGCGCCCGCCGCTATCAGCGAGTCGGGAGTGATCACGGGATCTTATAGGGACGCAAGCAATATGGAGCATGGATTTGTCCGGGGACCCCGGAGCGGTATGATCATCAGCTTTGATCCCCTGGGCTCCAAGGGTACCGAACCTGCCGCCGTCAGCGCAGCAGGAGTGGTCACGGGATCTTATTATACCTTGAGCAGCCATGGCTTCCTGCGCGCGCCTGAAGGCCGCTTAACAACGTTCGATCCTCCGGGGTCCGCGGGGACCTTCCCCGCTGCCATAAATCTTCAGGGGTTGATCACCGGCTCGTACATCGACGCTGGGTTGCGGCGGCACGGCTTTTTGCTGCGTCCGGATCTGTGGATGACTGCGAGTACAGCTAAGTAAGGCCAGCGGAGAAATGCGCGCGCCGGTCAAGGCCACGCAAACGTTATTGTCTTACCCTCCGAGATTTCGACGTTGCGTTTGCTCTTGACCGCGCCGGTCACCCACTTGTTCGCCTCGCTTGAACCCTCGTCGTAGATGAGATCGAAATCGCGGTCGCCAGAGTTGCAGCTATTCTCAAGGCGCGTGCTGCAGGTATAGTCCCGGCCGGCGTAGATGCTCGTGTAGGGCAGACAGGTGCACTTATCCCCCGAACCGCAAAGGGAGTTCCAAAAACTTCCGCTATTTTCTTTGACCCGGCTGCGATGATCCTTGAACCACACCAAACGATTGTTCCGCTCGTTGGCGCGTAGGCATTCGTGATCTTGAGATTGACGGCGCAGCCAGCAAAAGCCGGAACTGACGATACACTCAAGAGCACGCCGGTAAGCAAAGTGAATAGAATGATTCTCATCTAAGGGACCTTGGAAGCGCTAGACATGACGAGAACTCACAAACTTCATTCTTGGGCAGCGGAGCAGACGAATTGCGTCTGAGTGAGCCCTGCGGGCTTCCAGCTTGGCCGGCAAGAGAGATCGAGAGCAGAAAAATCGCGGCCGCGTCCTGAGCAAGACACGGCCGCGGCCAATTGCCGAGTTCGATCGAGTTTTGGGCGCGGCCGGAGCTAGAAAGCAGCCGCCTCACTTCTTTCCTTGCGCGGGTGCGGCCGGTGCCGGCGTGCCGGGCTTTGGCTCCTGCTTTGCATCCGCCGGCGCGGGCTCGGGCTCCGTTTTTTCGATTTTCGCATTCTTGCGCAGATCGGCGACCATTTGACTTTGGGCCTTTTGCACGACGTAGCGCGTAACCTGATCCTTGACCTGGTCGAGCGGGGGGAAGGTCTTCTCCCGCTTATCGAGGATCTCGATAATATGCCAGCCGAAAGGGCTCTTCACGGGATCTGACACCTGGCCAACGTCGAGCTTGAAGGCAGCGTCGGCGAATTCGGGGACCATGCGGTCCTTCGTGAACCAGCCAAGATCGCCCCCCTCGGCGCCAGGATCCTTAGACATTTCCTTGGCGACCGCCGCGAATTCCTCTCCTCCCATCACCCGTTTCAAGGCCTTGTCGGCGTCTTCCTTTGTTTCCGTAAGAATATGCCGGGCATGGACTTCGGTTTGCGGCTTTTGGTTCTTCGCCGCCTCATCGTAAGTGGCCTTGATGGCCTGCTCGGTCGCGGCTTTCTTGGCCACGTCCTCAAGCACGGTCTCCATGAGCAGCTTCTCGCGGTAATAGGCGAGCTTCTTTGCAAATTCGGGGGTTTGTTCGACCTTATCCGCAAGTGCCTTTTGCGCGACGAGCTCGCCATCAATCAGAAAATCGAGGACATAAGCATCGCGGGCCTTGCCATCGAGCTGGGGCGGAAGGCTCCCGCGCAGGTCTTCCGAGGCAATCCTCACGTCCTCATCTGTGATTTGTTTTCCGTTGACTGTCGCAAGGATTTTGGCTGCGGCTGGCAAGGATCCAAAGCCAGCTACGAAAATAAGCGCAAGCGCGCAGGTGAGGCCGGCGGCTTGATTAGGCAGGCACTTGATAAAAGGCATCAGGTTGGGCTCCAGACTTGATTTCGGCGAATGCACCGCGGGCGGCCGCAGCGCGAGGTGCCGTTTGGTGAGTTGCGCGGGACCAAGCACGGACGGACGGATTTGACAAGCCCCGGCCCCAATCTTATGTGTCGGGCAGGCCCGCGGCGAGGCATTTTCCTACCCGCTCTGCGCTGTGACGGGCGCCCTGCGAAGCTCCCGAAAATCCTTGTGCGCTGCAGCATGACCTTTGGGGACGGCGCTTTGTAAGGCGCCAAGCTGATGCGGACGTGAATGGTTTTCCGGCTGACGGACAAGATGATTGCATTCCGCAACGATTGCATTCCGCTAACGATCGCATTCCATAAACGATCGCATTCCGCAAAAGTCCGGCGTGGCAGAGGTCTGGCCGCGGCGGAAGGCCATAATTGTGCCTGTTGCCGGCTGGCGGCGATAAAGCGCGGCCAAGAGGCAGGCCGCGCGCGGGCGTCTGAGGCGCTCCAGAAAGGTGGCAGGTAATGTTAGGCGCTCTTGCGAAAAAAATTTTCGGCTCGGCGAACGACCGCCGGCTCAAGGGGTACCGGCCCAAGGTTGCGGCCATCAATGCGCTTGAGCCCGAAATGCTGAAGCTGAGCGATGATGAGCTTGCCGCCCGCACACCGATGTTCCGGGAGCAATTCGCCGCAGGCAAGAGTCTTGACGATCTTCTTGTGCCGGCCTTTGCGACCGTGCGCGAAGCCGCCCGGCGCACGCTCGGCCAGCGCCATTTCGATGTCCAGCTCGTTGGCGGAATGGTCCTGCATGAAGGCGCGATCGCTGAGATGAAAACGGGCGAGGGCAAGACGCTCGTTGCGACTCTTGCATGCTATCTCAACGCGATTGCCGGCAAGGGCGTGCATGTCGTCACCGTCAACGATTACCTCGCCCGCCGCGACGCCGAATGGATGGGCAGCATCTATAAATTCCTCGGCCTTTCGGTGGGCGTGATCGTCCACGGCCTCGACGACGAAGAGCGCCGCCGCGCTTACGGCGCTGACATTACCTATGGCACCAACAACGAATACGGCTTCGATTATCTTCGCGATAACATGAAATACGAGCTCTCGCAGATGGTGCAGCGAGGGCATCATTATGCCATTGTCGATGAGGTCGATTCGATTTTGATCGACGAGGCGCGCACGCCGCTGATCATCTCGGGCCCATCGGATGACCGCTCTGATCTCTATATTGCGATCGATAAAGCAATCCCTAGCCTCACTCCAGAAGATTACGAGCTCGACGAAAAGCAGCGCACGGTCAATCTCACCGAGGCGGGCAACGAGCATATGGAGGAGATGCTGAGAGAGCTTGGCGTCCTTCCGGAAGGCTCGCTTTACGATCCCGCGAATGTCACCGCCGTCCATCACGTCAACCAAGCCTTGCGCGCGCACAAGCTGTTCAAGCGGGACAAAGACTACATCGTGCGCAAAGGCGAGGTCATTATTATCGATGAATTCACCGGGAGAATGATGCCAGGCCGGCGCTATTCGGAAGGCCTGCACCAAGCGCTAGAGGCCAAGGAGCATGTCCAAATTCAGCCTGAGAACGTAACCCTCGCGTCGATCACTTTCCAGAATTACTTCCGCCTCTATGGCAAACTCGCCGGGATGACCGGAACCGCGGCGACCGAAGCCGACGAATTCGCCGAGATTTATAAGCTCGACGTGGTCGAGATACCGACCAATAGGCCGGTGATCCGCGCCGATGAGGACGATGAGGTCTACCGCACGACGGAGGAGAAACTGCGGGCGATCTTGCGCGAGATCGAAGAGGCGAACAGCAAAATGCAGCCGCTCCTCGTCGGCACGACCTCAATCGAGAAATCCGAGCAGCTTGCCGAGGCGCTCAAAGCAAAAGGCTATCGCCAAATCGATTTTACTCAGCCTGAGGCGCTGCAAAAGCTGTATGCCGCTGCGCGCTCGGGCAAACCTTCAAGGCTCTTTGCCGTCTTAAATGCACGTTTTCACGAACAGGAGGCTTACATTGTCGCCGAGGCCGGGGTGCCGGGGGCGATTACCATCGCAACCAACATGGCTGGCCGCGGCACGGACATTCAGCTTGGCGGCAACGTCGATATGCGCGTCAAACAGGAATGCGCAGCGCTGCCAGAAGGCCCTGAACGCGAGGCAAAGGAGGCAGAGATCAGGGCCGAAGTCGCATCCTTCCGCGAGAAGGCGGTCGCTGCCGGCGGGCTCTACATCATTGGCACCGAACGGCATGAAAGCCGCCGGATCGATAATCAGCTGCGCGGCCGGTCCGGGCGGCAAGGCGACCCAGGGAGATCGAAATTCTTCCTATCGCTTAAGGATGACTTGATGCGGATCTTCGGGTCCGACCGGATGGAGGGCATGCTTGTCAAGCTCGGACTCAAGGAGGACGAGGCGATCGTCCATCCCTGGATCAACAAGGCCCTCGAGAAAGCGCAGCAAAAGGTCGAGGCCAGAAACTTCGATATCCGCAAGAATATCCTCAAATATGACAACGTCATGAACGACCAGCGCAAGGTCGTGTTCGAGCAGCGCCGTGAGATGATGGCTCAGAATTCGCTCGAAGAGATGGTGACCGACATGCGGCATGGGGTCGTGGATGACGTCATTGCACGCCACATTCCGCGCGATTCCTATCCCGAGGCCTGGGATACCGCCGGGCTTACGCGCTCCGTTCAAAACGCCTTCAACATCTCCTTGCCGTTCGCCGATTGGGCGAAGGAAGAGGGGATCAGCGAGGACGAGGTGCATGAGCGCCTGCTCAAAGCGGCCGATGAGGCCTATGGCGCGCGGGCCGAGAGGAATGGCGCGGATCTGATGCGCTACGTCGAGAAACAGATTATCTTGCAGACTCTCGACCACCTCTGGCGCGAGCATCTCGTCACGCTCGATCACTTGCGCCAAGTCATCGGCTGGCGCGGCATGGCGCAGCGCGATCCGCTCAACGAATATAAATCCGAGGCGTTCGAACTCTTCAGCGAGCTTATCACGCATTTGCGCGAAGCGACGACAGCGCAGCTGAGCCGCGTCGAGGTTGCCTTCGAACCTCCGCCGCCGCCGATCGCGCCAATGGAAATCAGCCATGCGGCGATGCCGCCGTTCGGGGAGACCTCGATCGAGCCAGGTTTTGCGGCGAGTCCTGCTGTGGCGGCTGGATCAAGTGCGTCACCGGGCCTTGGCCCGGCCGGACTCCAGAATGGCGAAACGATGGTCGGTGAGCGAGCCGCGCAGACTGGCGTCCGGAAGGTTGGCCGCAATCAGCCTTGCCCTTGCGGATCCGGCAAAAAATACAAGCACTGCCACGGGGCCCTGGTGTGAAGCGGATTGGGCTCCGCGCGCGGCGGCAAAGGGCCCGCTTGACCTGAGCCAATAACAGCGGACGGTATAGCCGGCCTGGCAGAGCAGCCGGAGGCTCCGGCCCCGGGAAAGATCACTTCATGATGAGGAGCATTGTAATGAGACTTCGTAAGGCGGTTTTTCCGTGCGGTCTATCTATCGCCGCAGCATTGGCCTTTGCTCCTCTCGCCTCTGCGCAAGAGTCATCCGGGCAGGGCAGCGGACATGGCGGCAATATGATGGGCGGCATGCAGGGCATGGGAGGCCACGAAGGTCACATGATGGGCGGCATGCAGGGCGAAATGCAAGGCATGCAGGGCGGCCGCGACCACATGAAAATGATGTCGCATATGATGTCGATGATGCAGGACCGCCTGTCACATACTGCAGATCGGCTAACAGCTCTGAAAGCGGAGCTGAAGATCACAGAGGAGCAAACGCCCGCTTGGACCAAATTCGCCGATGCCGTCCTCGCTGCCTCGATGTCCATGCAGGAATCGATGCAGCACATGCAGCAGGAGATGATGCAGCACGAAAAGACGGAGCACGGCGGCGCCGCGCAAGAGAGCGGGAAAACCTATCCCGACATCGGGGCTGTGAAGAAGACCGGCGAAGCCGCGGCGCAGGCAGGTACGCCGAAGAGCCTTCCGGCTAAGCTTGCGCATCGTGTCGAGATGCTGAAGCAGCGGCTCACAAATCTCGAGGCGATCAAGGAGGCGCTCGATGCGCTCTATGCCTCGCTTACCGAGGAGCAGAAGAAGATCGCCGACAATTTTCGGATTAGTCCGATGGGATTGATGTAACACCGAGCAGGAGCGCCATCCTGGTCCGGATAGCAAGGCGGCGGGAGCTTTATTCCATCACCGCTGCCTTGAGGATGCAAACCATGACGGCCGCAGCGGCCTCTGGCGCTACGTTGCGGATCGTATGCGGCCGGTCGCAGCGGTAGCGCAAAGTTTCGCCCGCCTTGGCCCGCTCCTTGATCCCAGCGACTTCGACTTCAAGCTCGCCCGAGGTCACCGACAGGTTCTCGACCGAGCCGCGCTGATGGGCATCCGATTCAAGCGTGCCACCCGGCTCGGCGGAAAAATCATACCATTGGACCCACTCGACGGTCTTGATCCAGCCGATGATCGCAAGCCGGCACTTGCCATCTTCCGAGACAAGGATCGGCGTGTCGCCGCGCGAGATCTTCTCCAGGAAAGGCTCATCGTCGGCTGACCGCAGCACGCGCTCGATTGAAATATCGAGCGCCTGCGAGAGCCGCCATATTGTCGCAAGCGTTGGGTTTGTTTCATTGCGCTCGATCTGGCTGATGATAGATTTGGCGACACCCGATTGCTCGGAGAGTTCCGAAAGCGACAGGTTATAGGCCTTGCGCAGCCGCTGGACCGTCTTCCCAAGGTGGCTCGAAATCGCAGCCGCGCCGTCCTCAAGAGCCTTAACCTTATCGCGTCCTCCGGTCTCCATCGTCAGCCTGTCCTCTCCGGTCTAGACCGGAAGAATTAGCCAATTCCGGCCTAAAGATCGAATATTTGTTGTCCTGGCGCAACAAGCCCGGCCACGCACCCTGGATTCTTGGTGCAGCGGCCGCTGCCTTCGCCCGTTGTCATCGCGGCGCAATAAGAATCTGCTTTTCCAAGGGCGTCCTCAGGAGATGTCTTGGGAATTGCCGGTGATCCAAGGACCCGATCCACAGCCGACCGTGTATCGAACCCTCTTCCTTTCCGATGTCCATCTCGGCACCCGCGGCAGCCAGGCGGAGCTTTTGCTAGATTTTCTCAAGCATAACGAGGCAGAGACGATTTACCTCGTTGGCGACATGATTGATGGCTGGCGGCTCAAGAGCGGATGGTATTGGCCGCAATCCCATAATGACGTGGTGCAAAAGCTGCTCCGGAAGGTTCGCAAGGGGTGCCGCATGATTTATATCCCCGGCAATCACGACGAGTTCGCGCGTGATTATGTGGGGTCTGTTTTCGGCGGAGTGGAAGTTGCCGATCACGCATTTCACCTGACGGCCGCCAAGCTGCGGCTTTTCATTGTCCACGGTGATCAATTCGACATCGTTGTTCAGAACGCGCGCTGGCTCGCTTATCTCGGAGACTGGGCATACACCTTCGCGCTTTGGCTCAATCTTTGGTTGAACAAGTTTCGCCGCGCCCTCGGGTTTCCGTATTGGTCGCTCTCATCCTGGGCAAAGCTTAAGGTCAAGAATGCGGTCAATTTCATTAGTGCTTACGAGGACGCGCTGGCAGAGGCGGCGCGCCGCCACAAAGCCGACGGCGTCGTCTGCGGCCATATTCATCACGCGGCGATTCGCGACATCGACGGCATCCTCTACGTAAACACGGGAGATTTTGTCGAGTCTTGCACAGCGGTTGCCGAGCATTACGACGGCAGACTTGAGATTTTGCGGTGGCAGACGACGGGCGCGCAACGGACATCAGCACGGCCTCCGGCTCTCGAACAGGCTGCTCCAGGCGCAAGGGCCGCAGCTTAATGCGCATTTTGATCGCGACGGATGCATGGAGACCGCAGGTCAACGGGGTCGTGCGATCTCTTGAGTCGCTCGCCGCGGCGCTGCCTGCGCATGGCTCGGAAATCGAGTTTTTGACTCCGTCCGGCTTCGCAACCGTTCCGCTGCCGTCCTACAAGGAAATCAGACTCGCGCTCGTTAGCGCCCGCTCCATCGCCAAGCGCATTGAAAAACTTGCGCCGGATCACATTCACATCGCAACCGAAGGCCCTGTCGGCTTTGCAATGAGGCGCCACTGCTTGCGCACGAAAAAACTCTTCACAACAAGCTATCATACGCGATTTCCAGAATATATTGCGGCCCGCACGCGTTTTCCCGAAGCGATTACCTATGCGGTGTTGCGCAATTTTCACAATGCTGCATGCGGTGTGATGGTTGCCGCCGCATCGATCGCGGACGAACTGAGCGGCCGCGGTTTTCAGCGCTTGATGCGCTGGTCGCGCGGGGTCGATCACGATCAGTTCAGCCCATCCAAGGCCGCAAGGCTCGATTTGCCGCGCCCCGTTTTTCTTTATGCGGGCCGCCTCGCGCCGGAAAAAAATATTGACGCCTTTTTATCGCTCGAGCTACCGGGATCGAAACTGGTCGTGGGGGACGGCCCGTCGCATTCGCAACTGCGTACGCGTTACACGGACGCTCATTTTGCCGGAATGCAGCCAGCGGCCAGGCTTGCCGCCTACTATGCCTCTTCCGATGTCTTCGTTTTTCCAAGCCGAACCGATACGTTTGGCATGGTGCTGCTCGAAGCGCTCGCATGCGGACTGCCGGTTGCAGCGTATCCGGCACCAGGACCTCTCGATGTCATCGGCACGAGCGGAGCGGGAATCCTTGATTGCGATCTGCGGAGCGCTTGCCTTGCCGCGCTTGGAATCTCGCGCGACAAAGCAAGAGCGCATGCGCTGACCTTCACGTGGGCGAAGAGTGCACGCCAGTTCCTCGACAATGTCAAATTGGCCCGATCCTCCGCTCAGCTTGGTTTCGCAGCCAAGAACAAGGTTTCCGTCTGACCGGCGAGAGCGGAGCAACAGGTTCTGCTCAGCTAGCAGGCCTTCGAACAAGGTGTATTACGGGGAAGGGAGGATGGGGGTGGATCTCAACAACGAGACGATCGCAAGAGCCTACGCGCGCTGGGCCCCAGTCTATGATTTTGTGTTCGGCGCGGTTTTCGAACAGGCCAGGCGCGCAGCCATTGGCGCGGCCGAAGCCGCCGGCGACCGTATCCTCGAGGTAGGCGTCGGCACTGGTCTCTCTCTCCCTTATTATTCGACCGCAAGCCGCCTGTTTGGGATCGACTTCTCCGAGCCAATGTTGCGCAAGGCTCGCACACGCGTCAGCAAACTTGGCTTGCGCAACGTGGAAGGCCTAGCCGTCATGGACGCCCAGCAAATGGCTTTCCCGGACAAATCCTTTGATGTCATCGTAGCGCAATTGGTAGTGACATCCGTTCCGGATCCTGAGCGGGCACTTGATGAATGCCTCCGTGTGCTCAAGCCCGGCGGCGAAATTGTGCTCGTTAGCCGCATTGGCGCGGATAACGGTGTGCGGCGGGCCGTTGAACAGCACTTCACGCCCATGACCCGGCGCTTGGGCTGGCGGCTTGAATTTCCCTGGACACGGTATGAGCGCTGGGCGAAGCGCCGGGGGGGAGTGCGCGTGATCGAGCGCCGCCCTATGCCGCCCTTTGGACATTTCTCGCTTATCCGATTCGCCAAGACGAGCGAATCGCTGCCCGCCAGCGGCGAATTTTCGCAGGCCGAAGCCCGCTGAGATTAGGTTTTCGCCTCAAGCAGCGAGCCCGGCCGTCCGGCTGTATCGAAACTGTCATGAGTCCATGCTTAGGCTCTACTATTGAGAAACAATCAGAGAGGGGGCAATGGCCAGTTTCCTTGAAACACTCAAAACCCAGCGATGGGACGATCATCGCTTTTACCATCACAGCCGCATCAATCAGACACTGCACTTGTTCAGCGCCGTCAGCTTCTTGTGCGCTTATGTGTTGCTGTTCACAAATCCGGTTGCGGCATCACTCGCTGGCTGGCTTGCCGCGATGGTGACACGGCAAGTTGGGCACTTTTTCTTCGAGCCCAAAGGGTATGATGAGGTCAACCAGGCGACCCACGAATACAAGGAAGAAATCAAAGTCGGCTACAATCTAAAGCGGAAAGTTGTTCTTATGGCCATCTGGGCCGCCTCGCCGCTCGTGCTGTGCTTCAGTCCGGCTTTATTCGGCTTGTTGGAGGTGCCCGCAAACATGGCAGGATTCGTGCGCAACACAGCCCTAATGTGGCTTGGTATCGCTGCCGGCGGATTGATATTCAGGACTCTGCAGCTTGTCTTGATCAAGGATGTCCAGACTGGGCTCGTGTGGCTAACGAAGATCCTGACTGATCCTTTTCACGACATCAAGCTCTATCACATGGCTCCACTTTATCTTCTCCATGGCGAATTGTTCGATACGATGACGAACGAACCACACCTCTAAGGTAAACTGTTTCCGCTTGGCGCTGGCGGATTGGCCTTGCCCCGCTTTTGCGCCAAGCGTGCCGCCACAATCTCTTTTAGAACTCGACGCTTGATCGAGCGGTCGCTTGCTGATGGCTCAACCCGCCACCAGCCATCTTGCTCCATTTTCCTGGCGGCATCCACGAAGCAATTTGCAACCGCTTCATAGTCGCTGTGCTTATAATTGAGGCTGAAAATGAGCCGCCCGGTACCGACCCAGCTCAGCGCCAGCCCTTCAGCTCGCAGATAATATTGAAACATCCAATTGTAGCGCGATGGCTTGGTGTAGAGGATAGTCCAAATAGAGGACATATTGGCGACCCTTACCGGCAGCCCTTCATCGCACAATCTCTCGTTAAGTCGGCTTGCCCGTTCATCCCACAGATAGTCCAGGCCTTCAAAAATGTGTTGGATTTCTGGGCTCTCGAGCCGCCGCAAAAATTCATTCATCGCGCCCATGACATAAGGATGGGAGTTAAAGGTGCCGCGGGCAAAACAAATATCGGCCGGACGATCCTCGCGGTAGCGTCTCATAAGATCCTTGCGGCCGCACACCACTCCGATTGGGAGGCCGCCCGCGACGGTTTTCCCGTAAGTGACGATATCGGCCTTAACGCCGAAGTACTCCTGTGCGCCGCCAAGCGCGAGGCGGAAACCCGTAAAGACTTCGTCAATAATCAGAACGATCCCGCGTTCCGCGCAGACAGCGCGCAGCCGCTTCAGCCAATCGGTATATGGCTTTTTATCAAATTGTGCGCGCCGTCCGCTGCCGATGAGCGAAGAATCCGCGGGCGCCGCCTGATTGGGATGGAGGCTCTGCAAAGGATTAACGAGCACGCATGCAATATCGCGCCGACTCTGGAGCACACGCAAAGTGTCCTCGGACATATCTTTCAGAGTGTAGGTTTGGTGAGCCGGCAGCGGGTTGCCAGCGCCAGGCTGAACATCACCCCACCAGCCATGGTAAGCGCCGCAAAACCGGACGAGATGCGATCTGCGCGTGTGGTAGCGCGCGAGCCGCACCGCCTGCATGACTGCCTCAGTCCCCGACATGTGAAACGAGATTTCGTCCTGCCCGGAGATTTCCTTAAGCCGTCTGACATTTTCTACGATCACCGGATGATAGGCACCAAGGACCGGGCCAAGCGCGCGCACCCGCTCGCTTCCCAGCGCGATGCATTCCTTGTACAAATCATAGCCGAAGACATTTACGCCATAAGAGCCGGTGAGATCGTAGAAGCGGTTCCCGTCAAGGTCAGTCAGAATGACTCCGCCCGACGACTGAACAAATACGCCCGCATTGAGATTTTCGCGTACAATGCGGCTGAATTGGAAGGGCACCCGATAGACCGATGTAAATTGCAGATCAGAAATCCCGTCTTTGACTTTTGCGGTGAGCGAGGCTGTGCAGGCGAACCGCTCGCGGTAGAAAGCGGCGAGCCGCATGAATCCTGTGCGCCGCAGAACGACGGTTTCTTCTGGCGCATCATCAGCGCGGAAAAACTGCTCTTCATCATATTCATAAAACGGGATCACCGATGCAATTCGCCTCGCGATCCTCGGATGCCCAGTCAAAGAGCGGTGCTTGGCCCTCGCAAGGTCGAGCCGCGCCTTAAATTGTGGGTACAGCGCTGCCGCGGCCGCGGCTGCGCATACGGTAAGCAACACAAGCTTGGAGTCCATAGCTCCGGCATCTAGCGAAGCGGCATTACCTAATCATGACAATTCGATCACTAATTGCATGGCTCGATCGGCAAGAAGGGCTCAATTTCCTATTGACCAACCGGATCCCGCGGCGAGTCACGACGCGGTTCATGGGGTGGTTCAGCAAGATTGAGCAGCCGTTTGTGCGCGACATCTCCATTGGCATTTGGAAGCTCTTTTCCGATTTGGATTTGAGTGATGCCAAAAAGGCGCGGTTCTCGAGCATGCATGACTGCTTTGTCAGAGAGCTCAAGCCGGGAGCGAGGCCCGTCGATGCCGATCCGAAGGTACTGGTCAGTCCATGCGACGGGGTCGTCGGGGCATCGGGCTCGATTACCGGAGCGGAGCTTATGCAGGTGAAAGGGATGAACTACCCGCTCGAGGGACTGCTGGGGAACAGCGCTCTCGCTGGATTTTACAAAAATGGGCGCTATGTGACGCTGCGGCTAAAGTCGAGCATGTATCACCGTTTTCATGCGCCTCATAACTGCCGGGTCGAGCTGGTCACCCATTTCCCGGGTGACGCTTGGAACGTTAATCCAGTTGCGCTGAAACGGGTCGAAAAGCTCTTCTGCAAAAATGAACGGGCCGTGATTCGAACAAGGCTCACTGAGAGCGGGCACACCGTTACCTTGGTGCCAGTCGCGGCGATTCTCGTAGCAAGCATCAGGCTGCATTTCCTGGAAATACCGCTGGTTCGCGATCACCCGGCAGGCCGTGCCATCCCGTGCGATGCTTATTTCTGCAAAGGCGAAGAGATCGGCTGGTTTGAGCACGGCTCGACCATCATCGTGCTTGCCCCAGAGGGCTTTAGGCTGTGTGAAGGCATCCGGGAGGGAACTACTATTCGGGTTGGGGAGCCTCTCATGCGGCTCCCTTGAGACCTGTCCGCATCTTAGCGGCCCATATCAGCCGCGCGAAGAGCAGGTCCGATCATCCGGATGATCCGCGTCACGGCGCGGGCGCGCAGAACGGGATCCTGCGGAGCTTCAAACTCGGTCAACTCAAACCCGACAATTTCGTTTTCCGCAGCAAGGCTTCGCAGAATGCGGTGCAGTGCGGATGGGCGAATCCCATTTGCGATCCGGTACTCGGCAGGAAGATAAGCCGGATCGATCACATCCGTGTCGATGTGAATGATGATGGGGGCTCCTGCGATGGCGGCGATCAACTCACCCGGGTCGATCTGAGCGCCCCGTGCCGTGATGATCTTGACCTTATGATCCAGCGCGAGCTTTTCTTCACCCGCATCAAGATCGCGCACCCCCGCAAGAATAACCCTGTCCGGCGGGAGGCCGTCGCCAAATCCGGAATCCCAGAGGCCGCAGAGCGCGCTCACCACCATGCCGCCGAGATAGCCCGTCGGCGTCGTTGCCGGCGTGTTGAAATCCGCATGGGCGTCGAACCAGACGAGTTTCACCTCTGGACGCGCGCGCAACATGGCGGGGATGGTCGCCAGGCTCGCCCCGCAGCGGTTGGCGAAAATGAAGGGCCGCTTGCCCGCGCGCACGACTTCCTCGACGGCGCCCGCCACCTCCCGGAGATAAGGCTTTGCCTTGGCGAGACTTTCTTGCCAGTGAGCCTCAAACGGCGGCTCACACCTGCCGAGCTCGCGCAATCGGACGCCGAGATCGCGCGCCGCCGCCCGGGCGAGCAGCGGCGCACCCTCCATTGCGGCGCGGCTGTAGCGGTCGCAAACCCAGCCAGAGAGCGCGAGCACGGCAGGGCGTTCTGGCGCCTTTACGCCGTCGGCCCGAGAAATCGCCGGATTAAAGGCATGAATGTTCATCCCGCGTGCCTCGAAGAATTGCTGCCTGCCGCGTCTTCAAGCGCGTCGTGGAAGACATCCACCGCCCGCAGGAGATCGGCCTCTTCGATGACAAGCGGCGGAGCGAAGCGGATGACGGTCTCGTGGGTCTCCTTGGTCAAGACGCCGCGCCGCATCATCGCAATGCAAACCTCCTTTGCATTGACCCGCGCGGGATCGAGCTCGACACCGGCCCAGAGCCCCTTGCCGCGCACTTGGGCGATGGCCGGATGATCGATACTCGAAAGAGCATCGAGCAGAATCCTGCCGAGAACACGGGAGCGCAAGGCGAGGTCCTCGTCTTGCAGGACGCGGATCGCCTCCCGCGCGACCGCAATGGCGAGCGGATTGCCGCCAAAGGTCGAGCCGTGGCTGCCGGGATCGAACACGTCCATCACGCCGCGAGTTGCAACGAAGGCCGAGACGGGAATGAGGCCGCCGCCAAGCGCCTTGCCGAGCACGAGCCCGTCGGGTTTTGCATTCTCATGCTCGAAGCAGAAGTTGCGCCCGGTGCGCCCGAAGCCCGATTGAACTTCGTCGAAGATGAGCAAAATCTTGCGCCGGGTGCAGATCTCGCGAAGGCGTGCCAGATAGCCTTCCGGCGGCACGATGATCCCCGCCTCCCCCTGAATGGGTTCCACGAACACGGCCGCGGTAAAGGGCGTGATCGCCGCCTCGGCCGCTGCCGCATCGCCGAAGGGCACCGTGACAAACCCAGGGGCGAAGGGTCCAAAGCCGCGCTTATAGGCGGGCTCGCTCGAAAAGCCGATGAGCATCGCCGTGCGGCCGTGGAAATTATTTGCGGCCACAACGATCTCCGCTTTCCCCTCAGGGATTGAAAGCCGGTCATAACCATAGCGGCGAGCGGCCTTAATCGCCGTCTCGGCGCCCTCGGCGCCGGTATTCATCGGCAAACAGGCCTCAAGACCTGTCAAGGCCGCAAGCTCCTCGCAAAAGAGACCAAGATTATCCGAATGGTAAGCCCGTGAGACAAGGTCGAGGCGGCCGAGCTGGCGCTTCAAAGCGTCAACGAGGCGCGGATGCAAATGGCCGAAGCTTGCTGCCGAATAAGCGCTCATCATGTCAATGTAGCGCTTCCCCGCGGCATCGAAGAGATAGGCGCCAGCGCCGCGGGTGATGACCACAGGAAACGGCGCGTAGTTCCTCGCGCCAAAGCGCGCCTCGCGCGCGATCACGCTCTGGAGCGAGGTCGCCGCCGGGGGAATGATTTGGCTCTGAAAAGACATTGCGGCCTCCTGGGTATTCTCAATAGATAGGAATTATCAGCGCGAAAGCGGCGCTCTTGCCCCGGAAAATCGTCCGCCTTGGCGCAGAAAATCCTGACAGAAGCCGGTTTGGCGCAGGAAAATGCGCTTTAAGACAATATTAACAGCCGCACGTGCGTCCACGTTTGCGGCTAGGGTTCTTGCTCAATGCGCGGCCCGGGAATTTGCGCGTCATGCCCGGCCCCGGGCCGGACATCTAGACTCCCAACATTCCGGCATGCTCGACTGTTGCAGTTCAATTGCCCGTCAGGCCCGGCCATGACCGCGGGTTAAGATTTGTTCCTATATACCAGCGAGAGCACAATGGCGCGCCGGCACACGATCGATGAGATGGACCTCAAGATCCTCAAGCGGCTACAGCTCGATGGGCGAATAAGCAATGTCCAGCTCGCTGAGGCCGTGCATCTTTCACCAAGCGCCTGCCTCGACCGGGTCAAAGCGCTCGAAAAGAACGGCGCCATCAAGCGCTATATCGCCGAGCTCGATCTTTCCAAAATCTCAAGTTTCGTGGTGCTGATGGTCGAAGTGGTCCTTGAGAATCACCGCGAGGCCGATTTCGAGCGCTTTCTGGCGGCGATCCGCAAGCGCGGCGAGGTTTTGGAATGCTACAAGATCGGCGGCCGGATTGATTATTTAATGCGCGTGCTTTGCCGCGATATCGAGCACTATAGCGAATTTTCCGACTATATGAGCCGCGGCGAGCTCGGAATCGAGAAATTCCACGGCCATGTGGTGCTCGGGATCGACAAGCCTTTTCAGGGCTACCCTCTCGACATGCTAATCGGGCCGCGAGGGAGGGAGTGAGGGTGCAGGGCCCTCTGCAGCCAGCCTTAGCCCGCTCCTTGACCGTTGGCATTTTTATCGAAAAATGAATGGCGCTGAGCTGCCCGGAGCAGTGGCGGAAAGAGGTAAACCTATGGGATTCGTGGAAAACCGCCGGCGGGTGATTGCATTTCTTGGGCTGCTCGGCACTGGCTTGGCGGCGAGCGAGGCACAGGAGGCACGCTCCCCGGCACCAGCGCACCGCTTTGGGCGTAATCCCAAACCTACGGCGCCAAAGCGCGATGAGTGTGCCCGCCTCTTTTTATGATGAACTAACGAAGGCCGGATGGAAAGTTGTTATCAAGGGTCTGAGCGGCTCGGCCTCCTTCTCGGGCGATCCCCGAAGCGGATAAAGGAGCGCCAAGAAGATCGCTGGCTTCCGCTTCGGAAAAGGTCTGACTGCCATCGTAAGGCTGCAGGAGCCAGGCGATAAGCCGGGCGCGGGGCCCGGCATCGCTCCTTACGGTGCGCGCATGCGCTTCGGCAAAGCCCGGCTCACGTTGAGCGGCTTGGAGAGGCTCCGCCGCTTCGCCGCGAGTGGAGAGCGGTCATGACGCAGAAAATCATAACAGCGGCGGTCCTCATCATTGGCGACGAGATCCTCTCCGGGCGTACGCGCGACGAGAACATTCTTTACATTGCAGGCTATCTTGCCAAGACTGGCATTGAGCTCCGAGAAGCGCGCATCGTGCCGGATGAAGCGGGTGAGATCATCGCGGCCGTCAACGCATTGCGCGTACGTTATGATTATCTCTTCACGACTGGCGGAATCGGGCCGACGCATGACGATATCACCGCCGATGCTATTGCCGCCGCCTTTGGCGTTGAGATTTCCGAAGATCCGCGCGCGATTCAAATGTTGCTCGAGATCTTCAAGCCGGAGGATTTAAACGAAGCGCGCCGGCGCATGGCGCGCATTCCGCATGGCGCCGCTCTAATCGAAAACAAGATCTCGAAGGCCCCCGGCTTCTGGATCGGGAATGTCATTGTGCTTGCGGGCGTCCCGGCGATTGCTCAGGTGATGCTCGACGAGGTCGCGCCGAAGCTTGGCGCTGGCACTCCGCTCGCCGTCAGGACGATTCCGGCGGGACATTTGCCCGAGGGCGCCTATGCCGCCGAGCTTCGCACGCTCGCGGAAGCCCATCCCGAAGTGTCGATCGGCTCCTACCCCGCCTTCCGCAGCGGCGGTTTCCACAATGAGATCGTCGTCCGCGGGCGGGATGCGGCAAAGGTTGACGTTGCCGCCTTAGCCGTTGAAATCATGGTGGCGGGGCTCACGAAAGAATGGGGTTGACAGTGGAAGGGCAACCGCTGGCGCCGAGGGGCGCTTTGTCCGAGAAGGCCTTTCATGTCTCCTGGGATCAATTTCACCGCGATGCCCGCGCGCTCGCCTGGCGGCTCTCGGCCGTGGGCCGTTTTGCGGGGATTGTGGCGGTTACGAGGGGAGGGCTGGTGCCCGCCGCGATCGTCGCCCGCGAGCTCGGCATGCGGATCATTGAGACGTTTTGTGTTGCGAGCTATGCGCGCGAGAAGGTGCAGGGCGAGATCAAGATCTTGAAAAGCGTCCTGCCGGAGACCGTGCAAGGGGCCGGGGAAGGCATTCTCATCGTCGATGATCTCGCCGACACGGGCGCGACGCTCAAGCTCGTGCGCGCCATCCTGCCCAAGGCCCATGTCGCGACGGTCTATACGAAACCCCTCGGCCGGCCGATGGTCGATACCTATATAACTGAGGTATCACAAGATACTTGGATTTATTTTCCCTGGGATCTAGGCTTGAGCTTCCAGGCGCCGATCGCCGGGCCGGGTTAGCGGATTTTGCCGCGCCGTTGGGGTCGCATCCCTCAAACGGCAGCTGCGGATGGCGGCATTTCGTGTAAACTGCAACATATTCGCAACGGCAAGTATAATTAGGTGAATAGAAAGGAATTCTCGCTAAGGTGATTTTCTAGAGCACTCGCGGCCAGGTTTTCCTCCGCCTGTTCTGAGCGCTCTCACCCCAGGATGTGCGCTAGCCGTGTTTGGAGGCTCAGGGCATCTCAAGTAGCGGTAGGCCAGGGACAAGTTCACAGCCCGGACACGAAAAGGACGGCAGAGCCCTTCGAACCGCTAGCGCACCGCTTAACTCTGGGTGCGGACTTCAAACCCCCCGGACGCCCAAAGATCCCCTCCGCCATCGCGATCCTGCGCGCGGGGCTGCGCCGCGCGGGCATTGCCGCGTTTTCTATTGAAACAAGCGTCCGCGCACGTCAAATCCGGTGCAGGATGGTACTGCGCGCCGGAAGAGGCGAGTTTCTCCGGCAAAAGCTTTCCCGCCAGGGTTTCCCGTCATAAAGCAAAGCGGCCGCTTACGCCGTTCGTGCGATATGCTAAGGAGAATGGCGTCTCGGCAAAAGCGCTCGCGGACGTGGCGAAACAGGTAGACGCAAGGGACTTAAAATCCCTCGACTTCGGTCATACGGGTTCGACTCCCGTCGTCCGCACCAGATCACAGCTCCCGCCACGTTTTGACCCCCGCGTCGCTTCTTCCAATTTACATTTGCCTGCTCGTTTTTTAATACGGTCGCGCTTCGCCGCCGCCGCCCCGCTAGCGCCGGAGTCCTCCTATACGCGGGTACCAATACGGGCCGAGGGCAATGATCGCCACAGTTTCGAGTTTGGCAGATGAATGATTTCATTATTAGTTAAATTACGCTAGCTAAGCAGTGCAGCCAACCCATTAAGGCTAAGATATGGACCGCATTCTCGTGCTTCTTCGCCATGGCGAAAGCGAATGGAACCACAGGAACCTTTTTACCGGCTGGAAAGATCCGGATCTCACCCTCGCTGGCGTGGAAGAAGCGCGGGCCGCGGGGCGCTGCCTTAAAGCCCACGGCTATTTTTTCGACCATGCGTTCACGTCGAACCTCGTGCGGGCGCACCACACGCTCCAGCTCGTGCTCGCCGAGCTCGGCACGCCGCATCTGCCCACGACCCGCGACCGGGCCCTGAACGAGCGCGACTACGGAGTCCTTTGCGGTCTCAACAAGGATGACGCCATCAGGAGATGGGGCGACGAGCAGGTCGAGCTTTGGCGCCGCTCTTATGACGTGAGGCCGCCGGGAGGCGAGAGCCTCAAAGACACGGTGGCACGTGTACTTCCTTACTACTGCCAGAAGATTCTTCCGGCCGTGCTGAGCGGGCAGCGGGTTCTTGTCGTCGCGCACGGCAATTCGCTGCGCGCCCTTGTCATGGTGCTCGACTGCCTGACGCCCGAAACGATCCCAGCCATTGAGATGGCGACCGGAGTTCCGCTTCTTTACCGGTTGCGCGCCAATTCGACTGTTGCCGAGAGGGAGACACTGAGCCCGAAAAAGATCTTGGGCATGGTGAATCTTAAGAAGTGACGCATGCTCGCGGATTTTGTCAAACCGGCTGAGGCTCCGCCCGGCGCAGACTTGGCGCCAGGCCTCCTCCTTTACAGGGCCTATCTTTCCGATGCCGCGCAACGAACGCTCGGGGCGGAAATCAGAGGCATTTTGCAGAAAGCGCCTTGGTTTACCCCGCGCATGCCCCGCTCGGGCCGGCCCTTCTCGGTCAAGATGACGAACTGCGGCACGCTTGGCTGGGTCTCGGACGTGGAGGGCTATCGCTATGAGGCTAGGCATCCGGTCACGGGCAGGCCGTGGCCTGCCATCCCCGCCTCCGTGCTCGAAATTTGGCGGGCGGTCTCCGGCTGCCCGCATCCGCCCGAGGCCTGCCTCATCAATTTTTACGCCGGCCAAGCGCGGATGGGGCTCCATCAAGACCGCGACGAAGGGGATTTCGCCGCGCCGGTCCTCTCTATCTCACTCGGCGACAGGTGCACTTTTCGGTACGGCGGTTTGCGGCGCAGCGATACCGCGAGAAAGGTCGAATTACACTCCGGCGATGTCCTCGTGATGGGCGGACCCTCGCGGCTCATCTTTCACGGCGTTGATAAAATTCATCCCGGCACATCGGACCTCTGGCCCGCCGGCGGGCGCATCAATCTCACCCTGCGGCGGGTCACTAAGCCCTAAATTCGTCCTTCCTTTGGCCAGTGCAATCATTGCCCGGCGGCAATCCTCGCAAGGCATGCAGGCATTGCGCTTTCCGCGACGTTCATGCTCCGGATGCCGTGCTCGTCTTGCACTTCGATCTTGTACACAAACCGGTCCGCGCCTCTTTGCGGCGGCGCCTCGACGCCGGCCGAGAGAAGCTCTCGGAGTGCCTCCTTTTGCTCGGGCGAGAGCGCCGAAAAATCTTTTTCGCCGCTCCTGATCAGGCCTGCAAAGCCGCCCGAGCGCACGATCTTGACTTTCATCGCTTGCGCGGCCTCGATGTGACTCTTGCTTTCCTCTTTGGCGCCGCACGCGCAGCCCTGGCCCTTGCTTTGGGAGCCGCCTTTTTCTTCCTCGCGGGCGCGCGCTTCTTGGTGACGGGCAGAGGCGGGAAGATGGCTATTTCCGGGAGCCGCGGCGAGATGACGTAGGCGCCAGCGATATTGGCCATGAGCATGCTCGGCAGAGTCTCCTCCAGCACTCCGACATCGACCCAAGCCTTTGCCACTTTCTCCGCAATCGAAGGATCCTCGGGAAAGAGGTCGCGAGCAACGGAAACCGTCTCCCGCGCACAATCTGCGAAACCCGACTTTCCTTTGAGCCGCTGAGTGAGTGTCACGTACCAGATCTTGCCTGTCTTTTCCCAGGAATGCCCGCCAATCGCCTTGGCCGCAAGCACGAAGGCCCGGTTCGGGATCCCGGAGTTGATATGGACTCCGCCATTGTCGAGTTCCGTCTGGACATAATCCTTCATATGTCCCGGCTGCTGGTCCTTTCCAAGGTTTGGATCGTCGTAGGCCGTGCCGGGATTGGCCATGTCACGCAGCGCTCGGCCTTTGAAGCCCGGCGCCATGATCTCGGCCCCGATCAGCCAGTCGGCATCGGCCGCTGTTTGCCCAAGCGCCCATTGCTTTACCATCGAGCCAAACACGTCAGACATGGATTCGTTCAATGCGCCTGGCTGGTCTTGATAGGCGAGCTGCGCCGTAAATTGCGTCACGCCATGGGTCAGCTCGTGGGCGATGACGTCGAGCGCCGCGGTAAACCGCTGGAAAATCTTGCCATCCCCATCGCCATAAACCATCTGCCTGCCGTCCCAGAAGGCGTTGTCATAACTTACTCCGTAATGGACCGACGAGACGAGAGCCTTGCCATGATTGTCGACTGACTCGCGGCTAAAAATCTTATTGTAGAACTCCCACGTCGTCCCGGCATTATCGTAGGCTTCGTTGACGGCTTTGTCGCGAGTCGCAGAGTCGCCTTCCGAGCGGACGAGATCGCCGGGAAGATCGGTTGTGCCTTTGCAATCGAAAACTTGCCGGCGCAGGCCCTGCTTTACCGCTACCGTAGGCGGCGGTGTGCCCGTGCTAAGCTGAGCGCGAAAGGCGACAATGCTTTGGGTGAGCTGCAAGGTGCGCCCAGCAATATCGGCGAGGTCCGGGTCGCCGCTCGAGGCCAAGCGCCGCAGCATCTGCGGCGGAATGATAAAGCAGCAGGGACAGCTTGGTGCAATCGAGTTGGAGAGCATTTCGTGCATCTGTTCCTTCCCCAAAGCTCTTTCGGCTGGCAGCGGTCTTACGGGTGCCGTCAAAGGCGGTCCCGCAGTGCTGACAGTGACAGGCTAGGACACAATTGCCGCTTTGTCATCTAAACGTTCAAACGCCCTTAGGAAGGCCCGCATCGTGGAACGGCAGGACCGCCCCGGAGGAAGGATGAAAGTTTCGCTAATCCAAATGAACTCGCGCAATGATAAGGAAATCAACATCGCAACAGCCAAGGAGCTGATCGAGCGCGCAGTTGCCGAAGAGAGGCCCGATTGGATTTGCCTGCCCGAGTGCTTCGATTATCTTGGCGGCGACCGTCAGGCGAAAGCCGCCGCTGCGGAAAAGCTGCCCGGCGGCCCGGCCCATCGCGCGATGCAGGAGCTCGCCGCAAAGCATCGCGTTTTCATTCATGCGGGCTCGATTCTCGAGCGGCCCGAATCGGGAGACCGGCTGCATAACACGACGGCCGTTTTCGACCGCAGCGGCGCAGAGATCGCACGCTACCGTAAGATTCACATGTTCGATATCACCGCGCCGGACGGAATGAAATATCACGAGAGTGCGGATTTCGCGCCAGGGCAGGCCATTGTAACGTACCGTTGCGAGGAGATGATCGTCGGCTGTTCGATCTGCTATGATTTGCGGTTCCCGGCCCTTTATCAAGCGCTAGCCGAAAAAGGCGCGCAGATGATTGCAGTGCCCGCCGCCTTCACCCTGCAGACGGGCAAGGACCATTGGGAAGTGCTCTGCCGCGCGCGGGCTATCGAGACTCAGGCCTATATCTGCGCGGCGGCGCAGACGGGGAGTCATCTTGCCGGGAGAGAAATGCGACAGACCTATGGCCACTCTCTTGTGGCTGATCCCTGGGGCCATGTGATCGCAAGAGCATCGGACGGCATTGGAATCGTGTCAGCGAGAATCGAGCTCGATCGCGTAAGAAGGACCCGCGCTCAAATGCCGCTCTCCGAGCACCGCGTGCGTTTCGATGAATAAGCCCTCTGGCAGCACGCAGGGCTTGCTTTATCTCTCGCGCCGCGCTGCAACGTTTGGCATAGCAAGCATCGGCCTCAGCTTAGTTGGATGCACGGCAAGAACTGCCATCCCCTCAGGGGTGATCTGGCATCGCGGTGAGCTTGGCGATCCAGGCTCGCTTGATCCGCACAAGGCGACGACGCTCATTGAGAGCAATGTGATCGATGAGCTTTTCGAAGGCCTTGTTGCTCTCGATGCGCGGGGAGAGATCATCCCCGGCGTTGCTGAAAGCTGGTCCGCTGATCAGAACGGGACGGTCTATAAATTCAGGCTCCGCTCTGATGCAAAATGGTCGAATGGCGATAGGCTCGCTGCGGAAGATTTTGTCTATGCTTTCCGCAGGCTCATGGCGCCGCAAACCGGCGCGCCCTATGCCAATATCCTCTACACCTTGAAAAATGCAGAGGCGGTGAACAAAGACCGGCTGCCTGTAGAGAGCCTGGGTGTGCGGGCGCTTGGTGAAGACACGCTCGAAATCGTCCTTGAGCACGCCGCTCCTTATTTCATCGCGCAGCTTCCGCATATGACGGCAAAACCGCTGCACCGCAAATCGGTTGAAGGGTCCGGATCGGATTTCGTGCATCCTGAACGCATTGTGACCAACGGGCCGTTCCGCCCAATCGAGTTTACGCCAGGCGAGCGTATCGTTCTTGTAAGGAATCCTCACTATTATGACTCTGAGATGAAGCTCGATGCGGAAATTTTTTATTCCCTCGAAGACCGTGCGGCTGCGCTGCGCCGTTTCATGGCGGGAGAGATCCACTCCTACGACGATGTTCCCATCGAGCAGATCGGCTTCGTGCGCTCGCATTTGGCGCAAGCCTTCCGGGTCACGCCGAGCCTCGGCAGCTATTTCTATGCCTTTGATACGCGCCGCGAGCCTTTCAACGATCGAAGAGTCCGCCAGGCGCTCTCAATGGCAATCGACCGCGAATTCCTCGCCGAGCGCATTTGGGCGGCCACGATGGAGCCCGCCTACAGTTTTGTGCCGCCCGGCATCGAAAGTTATGGCGCGCCGGAAGCCGTAACCTGGAAAAATATGGATCCGTTCGAGCGGGAAGACGAAGCCAAACGCCTCCTTGCAGAGGCGGGCTTTGGTCCCTCCGGGGAGCGACTCGAAGCGGAAATCCGTTTCAACAATTCGGAAAACCATCGCGCAACGGCCGTCGCCATCGCGGATATGTGGAAGGCCATCGGCATCGAAACAAGGCTCATTGGCTCGGATGCTTCGAGCCACTATGCGTTTTTGCGGGAAAAGCAGCCGTTCGATGTTGCACGCTCAGGCTGGTTTGCCGACTATCCGGATGCGCAGAATTTTCTTTTTCTCGCCCAAAGTGATAACCAGGCGCTCAATGTTGCAAACTTCAAGAACGAGGCCTTCGATCAGCTGATGCGCGAGGCGTCGGCGGAGGTATCGGCTGACAGGCGCCGCGCCCTATTGCACAAGGCTGAGGCGCTGCTTCTCGATGAGCAACCGTATCTCGTTCTCCTCACATTCCGCTCGCGCAATCTCGTCTCGCCAAAACTCAAAGGCTGGGAGCCGAATGTGCGCGATTATCACTCGGGCCGCTTCATTTCGATTGTCCAGTGAGCCCCGCCCGCTGCCATCGATGAGGGACGATTGGACCGTGCAGCTTGCTGCCGTATCGGCCGAACTGTTGAAGAGATGGAGCCTGATCGTCTGGCTTGCCGCGATGCTGACAAGCCCATAGGCCGGGCCATTGGGAAAGAGAAGAGGATTGGCTTTCGCGCCGTGCGCAAGGCTCAATAGCGAGACGGCAGAGAGAGCCGCAGGCAGCGTTCTCAAAAATAATCGCTTGCGACGGCCTCCGCCCAGCGGGATGGGTCGATGGTGGTATCGTAAATCGCCGCGATGAGATCGGCGTCGTCCGCCATGGCGAGGCCCTTCTCCCCGCAAGACGGACATGCAATCACAAATTTCCGTGATCGTCTAGGCGGCGGGAGCAAGTGCTTGGACTCTTGAGCGTTTCGCCCTACGAAACTCTGGCCGCGGGAGTCCTTTCGCCAGCGCCAGTTTAGCACCATATTCCCTGCCGGAGAGCTGACAGGCCATGCCGGACACCGATCCCATCGTCATTGCTGCAGCCGCGCGCACGCCTATCGGCGGCTTTCAGGGCGACCTCAAGGATCTTGCTGCCCCGGCCCTTGGCGCGGCGGCCGCAAAGGCTGCGCTAGAGCGCTCGGGACTCGCGCCGGAGGACATCGGCGAGGTGCTCTTCGGCTGCGTGTTGCCTGCGGGGCAAGGCCAAGCTCCGGCGCGGCAGGCCGCGATTGGCGCCGGTCTGCCCCAATCCACGCCTTGCACTACCGTGAACAAAATGTGCGGCTCCGGCATGAAGGCAATCATGCTTGCTCATGATGGACTTGCCGCCGGAAGCGCGCGCATTGCGCTTGCGGGCGGCATGGAGAGCATGACGAACGCGCCTTATCTCCTTGACCGCGCTCGCTCCGGCTACCGCATGGGTCACGGCAGGCTGCTCGATCATATGTTTTATGACGGGCTCGAGGATGCCTATGGCGCGCGCCTGCCCATGGGCGCTTTCGCCGAGGAGTGCGCCGAAAAATTCCAGTTTACGCGGGCGGAGCAGGATGCCTATGCCATTGCATCGCTTGAGCGCGCGCAAAGGGCGATTGCGGACGGCACCTTCGCGAGGGAGATCGTGCCGGTCAGCGTCATGGGCAAGGCGGGTCCAAGAGAGGTTCCCCATGACGAGCAGCCGCTGAAGGCGAAGGCCGATAAAATTCCCCATCTGAAGCCGGTGTTCCGGCAGGGCGGCACGGTGACAGCCGCAAATTCAAGCTCGATCTCGGATGGCGCGGCGGCGCTCGTGTTGATGGCTAGGTCCGAGGCTGAAAAGCGCGGCATCAAGCCGCTTGTGCAGATTCGCGCGCATGCGAGCCATGCTCAGGCACCAAGCGAATTCACGACAGCGCCCATCTGCGCCTTGCAAAAGCTCATGGAAAAAACCGGCTGGCGTCTCGCGGACGTCGATCTTTTCGAAATCAATGAGGCCTTCGCGGTCGTCGCTATGGCAGCGATGCGCGAGCTCTCTTTGCCGCATGAGAAGGTCAATGTGCATGGCGGGGCTTGCGCGCTGGGTCACCCGATCGGCGCGTCAGGCGCAAGAATCATCGTAACGCTCATTTTTGCATTGCAAAAATATGGCTTAAAACGGGGCGCTGCGGCGATTTGCATCGGCGGCGGCGAGGCGACCGCGCTAGCAATCGAGATGATCTAACTGGGCCGAATTGAAGAATACACTGCGATCTGACAGGCGAAACACCTCATGAGTGAAGACGAGAAAATCGCGAAAGCTCCTCCTTCCTGGACTGACCGGCGGGAGCCGGGCTCTCCTTCTGGAGAGACGGCCCTTATCCGTTTCCTCGGCGGCACGCCTGGAACGGTCTTCCTGCGCCTTCTGTTCGTATCTCTGGTCGCCGGCGCCTTTCTCATGTGGCTCGATATCAGGCCTTGGGATGTCTACCGCGCGATCAAAGATCTCGCCGACCGAATCTGGGCGATGGGCTTTGGTGCCATCCGCGAGATTACCGATTACATCCTGGCGGGCGCGGCGATCGTCGTCCCGGTCTGGCTGGTTCTGCGGCTTCTGAATATGCGCGGGGCGCGGTAGCAGGGCGCGGTGGTGAGCGATAGCCCGAAGGCAAATCCTCCGCGCATAAACCACCCCCGCGTGGCGCGTCTTGCACTGCTCATTGCGCTTGCGCATTTATCGATGCCTTTGCTCGGCACGCCGATGCGCCAATTATGCTTGCGGATCTTCTTGGCGAAATTGACACACGGCGCAGGCGCTGGGCGCTGGCGATGCTGCCGAGCTGCGCGCAACCTAATTTGTGATCCTATTGCTTGACAAAACGAACCGGCGCGCTAGCTAGTTGGCAATTTAGAGTCACAGCTGACGAAGAAGGCAAAGGGACTCGACTGATTGGGGAGTGACACCTTGGAGAAGTCACCTCAAGAACATGGGATGACGGGACGCGTTTTCGCCGCACTCTTCGCGGCTCTTCTGATTTGGCCCATTTCCGCGCAGGGGACGGGGTGGACGCCTATCATCCGAACGTCAAGCCTCTTACCCAGTGGATTTGCGCTAGTCGGCATTACTGACGGTCAAAGCCGCTGTGAGCCAAAGACGGAATGCGTGAGTGAAGAGGCTTCGTTACGCCGAGGGCTGGAGCGCATGTATGGTGGCGACTTGCGCGGCGCGTTGCTCGAATTCAACGGCGCTCTGCAAGCCAATCCGCGAAGCATTGAGGCGCTGTTCCAACGGGGAAACGTTCAGTTCCGTCTCGGAGATCCCGCAGCCGCGATAGCGGATTACACTCGTGCGCTCGAATTAAGCCCCGATCACTATGAAGTATTGGTCGCCCGTGGTCACGCCTTGATGAAGCAAGGTGACACGAAACGCGCGGCAGCTGATTTCGGTATGGCGCGCGCCATCGAAGAGGCGATCGAAAAAAAATAAGCCGGAACGCATGCAAAGGGGTGCAGCGTTATGGTTCTATTTGAAGAATGGAGACGCCAATGGATTACCGCATCTGGCATACTCTATCGACAGGGCTTCTTGTTGCGTTTGGCACCGGAATGTCCTTCTGCGCTCTCTTTTCTAGCACGCCGGCGCGCGCTGCGCCGACCGATACATTCTGCACGCCGGTTCAGGTGGTCGATTGGGGGGTGCGCGTCCATGTCCGGTGCGCAGCGGCCGTTGGCGGCATCATCTATTTCGCTGTGTCTACGTCTGATTCACAGCGGGCAGCTCGTGTTCTTAGCCTCGCCTCAACGGCTCTCGTCGCCGGCCGAACACTAATCATTAATTACGATCCGGCCGATCTCAGTGGTGCGTCTTTTGGCTGCCAGACGAACGACTGTCGCGTCATTCGGGCGATCGGATTTGGACAATGACCCATCCTTTCCGCTCAATCGCAGTCATTTCTTTGGCGATTACGGCGCTATCGCCGTCAGCGAGCCATGGAGGATTATATTGGCAGCATGGCGTACGTTCTAAGACGGTGACTGTCTGCTTCGTTGGTGACGCGCCCTCTCTTCGGCCAGACAGAGTCAACCAGATCCGGCAGTATATTCGGGAGCACGAATTTGCCGCTAATGTCCGATTTCAATATCTCGGGAGTTGCCCAGCCGCGACCCAGCAGTCCAATGGGAATGATTACTTTGACGGCGACATCCGCGTGGTCATTCCGGGCATCAACGTTTCAGGAACGGGACCCGTTCCCGGAAATGGATGTCAAATGTTCATCGAAAACGGCGTCTATAACAAGAAGAATGACGGCTGGGGCAGTTGGTCCAATGCGCCGGATGATCTGGCAGTCAACCGCTCCTGCCAATATAATTTGAAGTTGGGCGACGATCCATGGAACGATACCCCCTATCTCAACCACACGCTGCACGAGTTTGGCCATGCCTTGGGTCTCGCACATGAACATCAGAGAAACGATGCCAACATCCCTGCCTGTATAGAAAAATATCCGCAATTTACCGACCAGACGGCGTGTGAAAAGGCAAATCATGTCTGGATTGGCTATTGTATGAATGGCTATGGAGTTGGCACCAGCGAAGGCTACTTGACTTTGTACGATAGGAATTCGGTTATGCACTACGCCTTTCCCTCTTGCGGGATCGAAGGCAATTACGGGTATTCGGGTCTCTCCTCGATGGATCAGCTGTCGGTCCATATCCTATATCCCGAAAACGTACAGGTGGCCGAATTTATCGGAACGACTGTCATTCCTTCGACACGTCCGTTGGCACTCGCATCGGCGTGGCAAGCAAGAGGCGCCAATCTAGCTTTCGCGGCCCAGGACTTTTCGTGGCGACTGTCTGGAACACTGCTAGGGACAAACGCAAGCGTATCTTTTCCAGTGGCCCCGGGGAACTATAGGCTGGAATTCGCCCATAAAGATTTTTTGGACCGCACCTATTCTTACGCAGGTCCGGTCCGCGTGTTGACCCCCCAGGACTATAATCGCTTTGCCGCTGGCATCGTGGCTGCGCAGTCGGTCATGTTTCATTAGGTTTCGGCAAACGCTGTACCTCGGAATTCCGAGCTCTGGAGCGCCTTACTCCATTTCCCTCTGGCGCGCAGCTTCACCTAAGCCTGGCGCTACCGAAATTCTCGGCTCCACTGCCCAGTCCGCCGCCCGGACGCCGATGGCGTCGGAGAGACGTGAATAGGAGTTTTGCGCGAGCAGGCGGAGAAGTCCGGTCTTGATCTCGCCTGGCAGCGCCAGGCCCCTAAACACAAACCCGGTAAGGAGCTGCACAAGCGTTGCGCCGGCTTCAATCTTGGCGAGCGCAGTTGGGGCGCTCTCCACGCCGCCAACCCCAATCAAAGGAAATTGCTTTTCGGCCCGCAGATAGGCCGCTGCGAGCATGCGTGTCGATAACTCAAAGAGCGGCCTGCCCGAAAGCCCGCCCGCTTCGCCCGCGGCCGGATCGTGCAAGGAGGAGGGGCGCGAGACCGTTGTGTTCGAGACGATGAGACCGTCGATCTTGCGCGCGCGGGCGCAGGTGATGAGGGAGTCAAGCTCGGCGAGCGAAAGATCGGGAGCAATCTTTAATAGCACCGGCTTGCGGCCAAATTTCTCCGCCTGCTCGTCGCGGGCGGCAAGCACGCGCGCCAAAAGATCATCGAGAGCGCTTTTCTCCTGCAGTGCGCGCAGCCCCGCTGTATTCGGCGAGGAGACATTGATCGTGAAATAGTCCGCAACATCGGCGAAGGCTTTGATGCCGCGGACATAATCCTGAACGCGATCGGATGAGTCCCTGTTCGCGCCAATATTGATACCCGTGATGCCGCGCCGCTGTTCGCGAGCGAGCCGCGCGTGAACAGCCGCATGCCCCTCGCCGCAAAAGCCGAGCCTGTTGACAATTGCATGGTCCTCCGTCAGGCGGAAGAGGCGCGGGCGCGGGTTGCCTGGCTGCGCCAGCGGCGTGACGGTGCCAATCTCGGTGAAGCCGAACCCCAAGCGCAGGATCGGATTGGCAATGACGCCGTTCTTGTCGAAGCCTGCAGCAAGCCCGATCGGATTGGGAAAGTTGAGGCCCAAAGCTTTGATGCCAAGGCGCGGGTCATCTGGCTGGAGTTTTGGCAGAGGCAACAGCCGAAGCACGGTGATTGCGAGCGCATGCGCGCGCTCGGGATCGAGGCGGAAGAGAAGGGGGCGGGCAAGCGCCTCGAGGGCGCGGTGGCCAATCAATTTTGCGCTGCCCTAGGCTTTAGGCAGTAAGCCGGACAGCAGGGACTCATTGCATATTCGTGGTGGCGGCGCATTGTTTAGTGAATTAAGAGCGGTCAATGGCGGATACCGAAAATCTGGTTATCGAGCACCTTAAGGCACATTCGCGGAGCCGTCGATCGCGTTGAACAAAGGCTCGATGATCTCACGGCGCTTGTGGGCCACCTTGAGACTTCTTTCGCACATCTGCACACGACTTTAGCCCATGTCCAGGTCCAGCTAGCCGGGCAACCGGTCCGATTCGGCCGGTTCGAGTCTCGGCTCGCCCGGATTGAGAGGAGGCTCGATCTGGCGAAGCTCAGGACTAGACCGGACTGGCTCTCCTAAATGCTTGACCGCTTCCGCCGGAAGAGCAGCCCAGAATAAGGGGCAGCCGAGGCCTCGGGCCTTCCGGCGCGCTTCAAAGAGCGCTCCCAGGCTTTCCATGAATCTACAAGCTCATAGCCAGCTGCCTCAAAGCCGAGAATGACCTCGGCCCTGTTGTAAAGGACGCAAGCGACGCGGCAGATTCCGGCATCCTGGACGGTGGCCTTCGTCGGCCCTTCGATGAGCGGCGTACGATTGATCAGAACAAAAGAGGGCTTTGCCGCAAGCGCGGCGATCCTCTGCCAAAGAGGCGGAGCGAAATAGTGCAGAGATCCGGAAACAAGCAGGACACTGGCCCCATCCGCGTCTTCCCAGCGCACCGTAAAGCGAAGGCGTTCCTCGCCGCGCCTTGCCGCTTCCTTTTTTCCTGCTTCGGCCCACTTCGGAAGATCGAAAACTTGCCAGATGCAATCTCCGGGCAGGGGCAAATACCGGTCGTAAAGGTAAAAAAGATTTCCGGCATTGCCGCCAACGTCGAAAATCCTGGCTCCTTGGAGGTCTAGCCCGCGAAGATGGAAGAGCGCCGCGTAATCGCTGGGTCTTGGCTCCTGCGAGACCGCCATATGGAGCTTGGCGTAATCCGGGTGTTCATGGCCGCCTCCGGAATAGGAACGCGCCGCGGCTTCTGCTTCTTGCAGGCTATCAAATACGCGCAAATAGCCAAGCGCCGCGTTCAGAAGCGGTGCGGTGAGGCGCGAATGAGCGAGCGTGTGCATGAAGCGTGACCCGCCAGGCAGTTTTTCTGCTCCAATAAAGGCGCGGGCAGTGATCCTGATCTGCCGTTCGCGAATTCGCTTGATGAGGGGCAAGAGGTAATCCTGCGGTGGCCGGTGATTTTGCAAGCGTGCAGCCGCCTCAAAGATGCGGACTTCGGGTTTGGGATTTGGCCAATGCATGCCTATGCATAAGCTCGCCGCGCAGCGCCTCGGCAATGAGCTTGCGGGTCTCTTCTATTCCATAGATCGCGATGAATGATCCAAACCGCGGCCCCCGGTTCTCGCCGAGAAGCACGCGGTAGAGCATGGCAAACCAGTCGTTCGAAACTCCCGGACGTTCCGGCGTCGCGCCCTTCGCCTTCACATCCTGATAGCGCGGAATGGCGCGGGCGACATCGTAGAGAACTGTCTGAATCTCCTCCGCAGTGGCCTCTGCGGGGAGCGCAGCAAGGGCCGCAGAAAGGGTTTCGAGCGCAGCGCGCTCGATCTCGTCCGGCTCGCGGTAGCTTTTTGCAGGACGCACGAAATCGCAATAGTAGCGTACGGCATAACGAACGAGCTGATCGAGGCGCGGGTGGGTTGCAGGCGAGACATCGGGAGCGTAGCGCCGCAGAAAGCCCCAAAGCATCTGCGGATCCCCGCTGTTGGCAACGGTTGCGAGATTGAGGAGCATGCCAAAGCTGATTGTGGTGCGGCTTGCGCCATGGCGCAAAGTTTCGGGCGGCGGCGGGCTGCCCGCATGGATATGCCAGACAGGATTGGCGAGCTGCTCTTTGGGCTCCTGCCGAGGATAGGTATCGAGGAAACTCAGATAATCGTCGACCGTGCGCGGGATCACATCGAAATAAAGCCGCTTCGCCGCGGTCGGCTTCTGATACATAAAGAGCGAGAGACTTTCGGGGCTTGCATAGGCGAGCCACTCGCTGATCGTAAGCCCGTTGCCCTTCGATTTCGAAATCTTCTGGCCTTTTTCGTCGAGAAATAATTCGTAGATAAACCCTTCGGGCGGCACCCCGCCGAGCGCGCGCACAATAGCACCTGAGAGCTTGACGGAGTCGATGAGGTCCTTTCCCGCCATCTCATAATCGACCTTGAGCGCATACCAGCGCATCGCCCAATCGGGCTTCCATTGCAGCTTGCAGGCGCCGCCGGTCACCGGCGTCTCGAAAAGCTCTCCAGTTGCGGGATCGCGCCAGGAGATCGTGCCAGCGCTCGCGTCAGTCTTCTCGATTGGCACCTGCATCACGATGCCCGTTCTTGGATGGATCGGCAAAAACGGCGAGTAGGTGGCGGCCCTCTCTTCCCGGAAGCTTGGCAGCATGATCGCCATCACTTTTTCATAGCAAGCGAGCATCCGCAGCAAGGCGGCATCGAAGCGGCCGGACCTGTAATATTCCGTGGCCGAGGCAAACTCGTATTCAAACCCGAATTCATCGAGAAAAGCGCGCAGCCGCGCGTTGTTGTGCGCGCCAAAGCTCGCGTGTGTCCCGAACGGGTCCGGGACCTGGGTCAGCGGCTTGCCCAAATGGGCCGCGACAAGCTCTTTGTTGGGAATATTGTCCGGCACTTTGCGAAGGCCGTCCATGTCGTCCGAAAAGGCAGTGAGCCGCGTCTTGATCTTATCTTCCGTCAGCACTCTGAACGCATGGCGGACCATGCTGGTGCGGGCGACCTCGCCAAAAGTCCCAATATGCGGCAGTCCGGACGGCCCATATCCGGTTTCGAAGACCACTTCCGTTTGACCCGTTCGCTCAACGCGCCGGACGAGTTTGCGCGCTTCTTCGAATGGCCAGGCATTCGCCTCGCCAAGCGCGGGGGCAAGACGATCCGCGGCGTAAGGTGCGGCAGAAACCATGGCGTGATCCCATAGAAAGCGGGATTTCCCTCGTCAATCCCGCCTGCGCCAAGCGCGTGCCGCGGCGCGCGGGCGCTTTCCTCAAAACTGAAACGTGGACTTACGCCCGGACTTAGCCTCTGGGCGAGACCAAATCCTCTTCTTGGCCGCATAGAGGAGGGCGGCGTAGACAAGGAGGAAAACAAGCACGCTGAGCCCAAGGCGTTTGCGCTCCTCGAGCTTGGGTTCGGCGGTCCACATCAGAAAGGCCGACACGTCTTTGGCATACTGCTCGACGGTTTTGGGTGACCCATCCTGATAATCGACCACCCCGTCGGTCAGGGGCTTGGGCATCCCGATCCTGTGGCCCGGGAAATACTCGTTCCAATTCGGATCGTTTTCGTTCGTATAGCCCGTCAAAAGCGCATAGATGAAGTCTGGGCCTTGCTCCTGATATTGAATAAAGGGGTCGATCAGGAAAACCGGGAAGCCGCGCGCATAGGAGCGTGCCTTAGCAAGCAGCGACATGTCGGGCGGCACTGCGCCAAGAGCCGCCTTGGCGGCCTGCTCATTGGGAAAATTCCAAGGGAAATAATCGGAGGGCCTGCCCGGCCTCTCGTACATCTCGCCCGACTCGTTGGGGCCGTCCTTGATTTTGTAAGAAGCGGCCAGCGCCTTGACTTGCGCCTCGGAAAGGCGCGGGCCGCCCCCGTCTTCGAGATTGTGGAAGGCGACCAGATTAAGCGAATGGCAATTCGAGCAAACCTCGCGGTAGACTTGGAATCCGCGCTGCAGTTGAGCCTGATCGAAACGGCCAAGAGGGCCGCTGAAGCTCCATTTTTGGCGGGGCGGGGCGGGCAACTCGTGGCTGCTTGGCTGGGGTGCACCTTGCGCAAGGGCTCCGGTTTGCCCTGCCGCAACGGAGATGCCCGCGACAGCCGTGAAAAGTCCAGCAATTGTGAAGGGCAAGAGAATTGCCCGACTCATCAATATCTCCGCTGACCGCACGCCGCCCTTCATGGCCCGCCCTTACTGGCCCGCACAGATTCGACGTCCCCCGGCGAGGCACCCTTTTGGGCAAGGACCGCGTCGTAAATCGAGGCTGGGACCGGCTTCGTTTTCTCGAACCGGGCGAGCAATGGCAAGATGACGAGGAAATGCAGGAAGTAATAGGCGGTGAGGATCCGGGCCGCGAGAATATAGCCTCCTTCGGGAGGATGGGCGCCGCACCAGCCGAGTAGGACGACGCAGGCGACAAAAAGCCAAAAGAAAATCCGGGAGAGCGGGCGGTAGGACGCCGATTTGACTTTGCAGGTATCAAGCCAAGGCAGGAAGGCGATAATCAGCACCGCCACAAACATCAACGCCGTTCCAATCAGCTTCGAGGGAATGGAGCGCAGGATCGCGTAGTAGGGCAGGTAATACCACTCGGGAACAATATGGACGGGCGTTTGCAGCGGGTTCGCCTCGATGTAATTATCTGAATCGTAAAGGTAATTTGGTATGTAGAACACGACATAAGAATAAAGCGCAATAAAACATATGAGGGCTAGGCTGTCCTTGATCGTAAAATAGGGATGGAAGGGCAGAGTGTCCTTGGACGTTTTCGGCTCAATTCCAGCAGGATTGTTCGATCCGTGGACATGTAACGCCCAGATGTGGAGCACAACCAGCGCCGCGAGAACGAAGGGGAGCAGATAATGAAGGGCGAAAAAGCGGTTGAGAGTTGCATCGCCCACTGCGTAGCCGCCCCAGAGCCAAGTCGTGATGGTATCGCCGACAACGGGAATGGCAGTGAATAGGCTCGTGATGACGGTTGCCGCCCAAAAGCTCATTTGGCCCCAGGGCAGCACATAGCCAAGAAAGCCGGTCGCAATCGCGAGCACAAAGATCGCAACGCCAATGAGCCACAAGACCTCGCGCGGCGCCTTATAGGAGCCGTAATAAATGCCCCGGAACGTGTGGATATAAAGCGCAAAGAAGAAGAATGAAGCGCCATTGGCGTGCAAGTAGCGCAAAAGCCAGCCGTAGTTGACGTCGCGCATGATGTGCTCAATCGAGGCAAAGGCGAGCCCCGACTGCGGCACATAGTGCATGGCCAGGGCGACCCCGGTGAGGATCTGGGCGAGCAGCATGAATGACAATATGCCGCCGAAAGTCCAAGTGTAATTGAGGTTGCGCGGGGTAGGAAAGACCACAAACGAGGAATGGAGAAGGCTCAGGATGGGCAAACGGTATTCGAGCCACTGGGCAAAGCGGCTTTTGGGGACGTAGGCCTCGTGTTTGCTCATAATGGGCCCTTCTTAGCGGTTTATGCCCATCTCGCGCGGGCTCTGAGTCAGCAGTGAGCCATGGCACCGGCTAGCCGATCGCCAACTTGGTGTCGCTTACAAACTTGTAGGGCGGGATCGCTAGATTATTGGGAGCGGGGCCCTCCCGGATGCGCCCGGATGCATCATAAACCGAGCCGTGGCAGGGACAGAAATAGCCGCCCTCGAAGGGACCCGAGTTCTTTAGGGGCACGCAGCCCAGATGCGTGCAAATCCCGACCGTGATGAGCCATTCTGGCTTTTGCACCCGCGATTCATCTGTTGCCGGATCGCGCAGCTCGCTCAGCGGCACGGCCCGCGCCTCTTCGATCTCTTTCAGCGTGCGGTGGCTGATGAACACGGGCTTTCCGCGCCATTTGACGGTGATGATCTGGCCCTCAGCGATGCCGGAGAGATCGATCTCGACGGAAGCGGCGGCCAATTGGCTCGCGTCCGGATTCATTTGATCGATCAGCGGCCATGCCGCAAGAACCGCTCCTACCGCGCCCATGGCTCCGGTCGCGACGAGCAGAAAATCCCTGCGGGTCGGCTCTTCCGCTACGGTGCTTGATGCCATTCTATCCTCCCCGTTACCGAATAATCGAGCCGGGTGGTGGAAGCAATAGGCGCCGCTGGTTATCCGCGAGCTGGCGCGCGAGGCGCGGCTAGCCCCTCACTCATACCGCGATCCCGCCGCGCTGCCCCGGTCCGATTCTGCCGGATCTGTTGTGCACGCCGGTGGCGGCGCGAGAGACAGTCCCCTAGCGGTCAGCGCCTATTTGCGAGCCACGGCGCAGCTATGGTCGAGGAGGTCTTCGGCATGAGCCTCTCCGCCCTTAGAGGCTTGAGAGGCGAGCAGGATGAAGCCCTCCCGTCCATCGTGGCGCTGCGCGCCAATGACGGCGAGGGTCTCCGAGGCCATCGGCACGCCGGACGCGCGGGCTTCGGCTGCGAGCAGGATAAAGGGATCTGGCTCCGGGCCGGACCCATCGATCCACCGGGCGCGATAGTTATGGCCCGCGAGGCCCGCCGCCAGAGCCGCCCATTGGGGACCGATCTCGCCGGTGCGGGCCGAAAGCGTCTCCCGCACGTCGGGGCGGATACAGTCGATATGAATGTGGAGCTGGTCCTGGCTGCGCGCCATTGCGGAATTGATCGCCATGCCGATCGCATCGCGCGGCAGCTCTTTTCGGGCCAGTTGCGAAACCAAGCGGCGTGCGGCCCAGGCGCCGCGCCAGTAATTCGGCAAAACAGCTGTGCCGATCAGGGGATCCTCGATGCCTGCGAGGCGGCGCGTGGGGATCAAAAGGAATTGGGTCTCGCCGATGCGGTCTTTTAAAATCGCCTCGCCATTCTCCTCGCCGCCCGCAAGATCGACCTCGGCGCAAGGGGCAGGGACGCCGCTCTCGAGCTTATGCAAGACGCACTCATGATGCACAATTCTCCACAACGTGCCGCGGTCAGAGGTATGCAATCTCAAGGCGAGCAGAGCCAAGACGGTAAGCATCGCCGCAGCCAGTGCAAGGAGGGATTTCATTATCATCTCCGAAGCTGGACTGGCGCATCAATGGCCTCCGCAATACCGGGGCCAAAGTCATAATTAAGCAGGGCGCGGTTTGCCTCACCGCCTTGCCAACGGAAGCTGCACCAGTGAATGGTTCATTGCGTAAGAGAGGCGGTTTCACAAATGCACCCAGGCCGGGCTCCGGCGCTCACGGTGGCGCTTTATGAGCCGGACATTCCGCAAAACGCGGGCACGATCCTGCGGACGTGTGCCTGCCTCGGGCTAGCCGCAGCGATCATCGAGCCCGCCGGGTTTTTGATGAGCGATAAGCACTTCCGCCGCGCGGGGATGGATTACCTAGGCCATATCGAGCTCACGCGGCATCCGCACTGGGAGGCTTTCGAGACATGGCGGCGGGTGGAGGGCCGGCGGCTCATTCTGCTCACGACAAGGAGCGATTTGGCCTACACGGCTTTTGCTTTCGAACCCGGGGATGTTCTCCTCCTTGGACGGGAGTCAGCCGGAGTGCCGGATAGAGTGCATGAGGCCGCCGATACGCGCCTCGTTATTCCGCTGAGGCCGTCAATGCGATCGCTCAATGTTGCCGTCGCGGCGGCGATCGCCGCCGGTGAGGCCTTGCGGCAGCTCGGATTGCCTCCGAGGACCGGGCCGATGCGGCGTTAGGATCACTTGAAAATTGATGTTATTTAATTACGATTGGGGCGGGCAATTATTGATCGAGTCCACAAGCTCCCAGCTTGAGGAGGCCTTGCAAAAAAATGCGGAGAGAAGCGCATCCATGAATGAACCCAATCGAGTAGCGCTATGTGACACCATTGACGATTGGAAGAGCAAGGCGCGCGCCTGGTTTGAACGCCTCCAGAACGACATTATCACCGCCTGGGAGCGATTGGAAAAAGAGGCGCCCGGGCCATTTGTAGAACCGGGCATGGAGCCCGGTCATTTCAAACTAAAGACGTGGAATCGCATCGATCGCGAGACGGGTTATGAAGGCGGCGGCGGCCGGACGGCGGTGCTCTCGGGCCGTGTATTTGAGAAAGTGGCAGTTCACATTTCGGCGGTTTACGGCGTCTTTCCGAAGGCTTTCGCCGCGCAAATTCCTGGCGCCGAGTCCAGTCCGCAGTTTTGGGCCTCCGGGATATCGCTGATCGCCCACCCGTGGAACCCGAATGTTCCCACGGTGCATATGAATACGCGCTTCATCGAAACGTCAAAGGTTTGGTTCGGCGGCGGGGCCGATCTCACGCCGATGCTTGGCAAGAGGCGCACGCAAAGCGACCCCGATTCTTGCGATTTCCATGCGTCCATGAAGGCCGCGTGCGACGCCCACCCCAAGGTTGCCGATTACACCAAGCTCAAAGAATGGTGCGACGAATATTTTTATTTGAAGCACCGCAATGAGCCCCGCGGAGTCGGGGGAATTTTCTACGATTACCTCGATTGCCCTTACGGGGACGCAGAGCGTTTCGCCGAGGCATTTGCCTTTACGCGGGACGTCGGCACCGCTTTTCTCGCAATTTACCCAGCTCTCGTCCGCCGCAATTCCGGGCTTGGCTGGACAGAAGCCGAACGCGAGGAGCAATTGATTCAGCGGGGCCGGTACGCCGAGTTCAACCTGCTTTACGATCGCGGCACGATCTTCGGCCTGAACACGGGGGGCAATGTCGAGGCGATCTTATCTTCGCTGCCGCCGCTCGCGCGCTGGCCTTGAGTATCGCTCGCCTCCGGCGCGGGCGTGCCGGAAGTGCGGACCGCCGCAACATACGCCCCCAAGCTCACATCGCGATGAGGACGACCGCCACCATCAGCAACCCCGCAAGCCTGCTGACCGGATCGCGAAGGGCGAAGACGATCGGATCGTCATGAAGATGGCGGCGGTTGGCGAGCAAAATCGTGCGCCCGATCCAGTAGAGGAGGATCGGGCAAATCAGCCAAAGCCGCTCCGGGTGCTTGTAAAGATCCCTCACGGCCGGAGACGAGATGTAAAGCGCAAAAATAGTGACCGCGTTGAACCCGCTGGCGGCGGCGAGCGCTCCGACAATCGGCAGATCGGCCATCTTGTAGTTGCGGTTTGAGGGGCCTGTTAGGCCCTTATCGATCCAAAGCGCGAGTTCGACGTAGCGCTTGACGAGCGCAAGCGCGGTGAAAATGAACATGGAAAACGCTAGCAGCCACTCCGACACCATGACCGGAAGCGCGGCAGCCCCCGCCACGACCCGGACTGTGTAAAGCAAAGCGAGCACGACCACATCGATCAGAAGCTTGCGTTTGAGCCTCAGCGAATAGGCGAGCGTCAGCGCGAGATAGGCTGCAAGAACGAAGCAAACAGAAAAAGAGGCGTAGAGGGCAAAACCAAAGCCGAGGGCTAGGAGCAGGGGAATCGCAATGACGCCCTGGGCGATGGGAATGGCGCCGCTGGCGAAGGGCCGCAGCCGCTTGCTTGGATGCTGGCGATCCGCATCGAGATCGATGAGATCGTTGAGAATGTAAACCGCAGAAGCGCAAAGCGAGAAAGCAAGAAAGGCCAGCACCGTTCTGAAGAGCTGGGGCGCCGTGAAGGCGTGCGCGGTCAGCAGCGGCACAAAGACGAGAAGATTCTTGGCATATTGATGCACCCGCAAGGCCGTTAGCCAGTCGCGCAGGGCAGGCGTCTTCCGGTCTAGATGCTCGACTTCAAGGCCGAGGCGTTCTGCTTTACGCGCAAGGCCCGGGCTTGCGCCGATGGCATAGGCTTTGCGCGCGGCGGGCCAAACCGCCATATCGGCAACTCCATTGCCCGCGTAATCGAAGCCGCGTTCGCCAAAGGCCTCAATGAGCCGGCGGGCCTTTGCTTCGCCCGAGAGATTGGTGTCTTCTTCCGAAGCAAAGACGCCATCGAAGAGACCGAGATGTGCCGCAATGCCCTCCGCGTGCCGCCGGTGGCTTGCCGTCGCGAGGTAGACCGGCCGGCCTTCGGCCCTCACGCGCGCGATCAGCTCAAGCACCGACTGGTCATAGGGGAGCAAACTGTAGTCGACCTTGCCGGATCTGGCGAGATAGGCCTTGAGGGGCGCCTTGCCGCGCAGCAGCGCGCGAGCCACGGCCGCATGATGCTGCAGCGCCCCGGAAGCGGCGCTAAAATAGCTCTCATAAAGAAGATCTGTCTTCACGAGGGTCCCGTCGAGATCGATAACGAGCGGAAAGTCTTCCGTTTCCGAAGCAATACTCACCATCTTTCACCCGGATGCACTCTCAAATCACGCAAGTATGAAGCTCTGGGCAGGAGACGCTCCGGCCCCGCAGCCGGTCGCGGCAAGCACAACCGGCACGGTTCCATAGCACACCTCAAGCCCCCGCGCGCCTGGCAAATCTCGCGCCGGGCGGGGGCGGTCACTCATGACAAGATTCGTTTAAACGGTGCGTGACCTCTTCGACGCGTGAGGCCGCCTCGTCAAGGCTTGATGCCACTTGCCCGGCCCAGCTATCCCGGCCCTGCGCCGCGGCCGCTTGAGCCGCCTTGACTTTGGCGGCCTCGGCTTCCCTTTCGCGCAGCCGCTCATTCGCCTCGCTCCATTCGTCGGCGAAGGTGATCGCCGCCATAATGATGAGCCGCTGGTCGCCGAGCTCGCCGAAGCGCTGCCGCAAGGCTGCGATTCTCGCGTCCACGAGCTGAGCGAGATCGGCAAGGCGGGCCTCCTCTCCTTCATCGCAGGCAAGCCTATAAACCCGGCCTCCGATCGTAACTGCCAGCTGCCCCATGTGCTTACCCCTTGGCTGCTTCTTGGCCATCGCAGCCTGCTGCCGCGGCAATCAAAGCCTTGATCTCCGCCATTGCCCGGCCAAGGCGGCGGGCCGCCTCCTCGTTCGCCAGCTCGAGCATTTTGACCCGCGCAAGCGCCCCATCGAGTTCGACGGCAAGACGTGCCCGGTCGTCTTGCATCACTGCGAGCTCCTCTTCGAGGTTGGTCCGCGCAGCCTCCGCCTGGGCGCGGCGCTCGTTTGCTGCCTCTAGCCGGCCGATGGCGGCCGTCAGCCCGGCCAAGGCGCCGGTCAAGATCTCCGGCAATTTCGTTTTGGGCGCAGTCTCACCAGTCATGCGGTATCGCAAGCTTCCATCCCGGAGATGCGGAGCGAAGCATTGCCTGGTCCAGCGCGTCGGGCAGGGGGTCTCCCGCCCGCCCAATGCCAAAGCCCACGCTATTCCTCAGGCCGGTTTCCCTCTGTGCTCATGATGGCCAAATCCAACTGGCTGGACCGGCGGAGCAGATCGACAATCGAGCCTTCCCGCGCTAAGTGATGCCCGTCACTGGAGGGCGCCGCGGTCATTGCCGCGGCGAAATCGTTTCACGGCGCAAGAGCAAAGGCACAATAGAAAAACATAGGCAGAGCATTGAGACAAGCCTCTCAGCCGTTGCCAGAACGGCGGAACCGTGCTTTTCCACCGGCGCACAAGATACTGAGCCGCTTCCGGCAGTGTCTCACCCTGGCCCGAGGTAATTAAGAATTGACTCGCCCTGCGACAGCCGCAACCCACACCGAAATGGCCAACGCTCTGCGGGCGCTTGCCATGGACTCTGTCGAAAAGGCGAAGTCCGGCCATCCGGGTTTGCCAATGGGCGCGGCGGATGTGGCAGCGGTCCTCTTCACAAAAATCCTGAAATTCGATGCCGCCGCACCAGGCTGGCCGGACCGCGACCGCTTCGTCCTCTCGGCAGGCCACGGATCCATGCTCCTTTACGCCCTGCTTTATCTGACGGGCGAGGGAGCCATGACGATCGAGGAGCTGAAGCGCTTCCGGCAGCTCGGCTCGTTAACGCCAGGCCATCCGGAGTCCGGGCATACTCCGGGAGTCGAGACGACCACCGGCCCGCTCGGCCAGGGCCTTGCCACGGCAGCCGGCATGGCGCTTGCCGAGCGCATGTTGAATGCCGAGTTCGGCTCGATTGTCGATCATCACACCTATGTGCTTGTTTCTGACGGCGATCTTATGGAGGGGATCAGCCAGGAGGCCATTGCCATTGCGGGGCACCTCAGGCTCAACCGGCTCATCGTTCTCTATGATGACAACCGGGTCTCGATCGATGGGCCGACTACTCTTGCCGACTCGGTCGACCAGATCAAGCGGTTCGAGGCGTGCAACTGGAGCGCGGAGCGCATCGATGGACATGATCCAGAGGCGATCCTAGAATCTATCCGCAGGGCCCAAAGGTCCGAAAAGCCGACCCTCATTGCTTGCCGCAGTACGATCGGCTTTGGCGCGCCGACCAGGGCAGGCACCGCAAAGGCGCATGGCGAGCCGCTTGGCCCCGGCGAGGTTGCCGGTGCCAAGCGAAATCTCAACTGGCCCTATGAGCCCTTTGCGGTGCCGGAACATATTCTGTCTGCCTGGCGGGCGGCGGGCCGGCGCGGCGCGAAACAGCGCGAGGCGTGGGAGAGGGCGCTCGCCGCCCTGCCGCCCGGCAGGAAGGAAGAATTCGAGCGCAGACTTCATGGCGATTTGCCTGCCTCTCTTCACGGGCTCGCACTCGCCTACAAGCGCAAAATCGCCGCAGAGCAAGCGCCGGTCGCGACTCGCAAAGCCTCGCAAGCCGCGCTCGAAGTCTTGGCCAAAGCGGTTCCCGAGCTCATCAGCGGATCTGCCGATCTAACGCCCTCGACGATCACGAAGGTCGCGGCAACGCCCGAAATCGGCCCTTCGTCCTATGCTGGGCGCTATGTTCACTGGGGCGTGCGCGAGCATGGGATGGTTGCGGCCGTCAACGGCATCGCCCTCCACGGCGGGTTCATTCCCTCCTGCGCAAGCTTCTTGGTGTTCAGCGATTATTGCCGGCCGGCCTTGCGGCTTGCGGCGCTCATGGGTGTTCACATCATCGCGGTCTTCACCCACGATTCGATCGGGCTTGGCGAAGACGGCCCGACGCATCAGCCGGTCGAGCATCTTGCGGCGCTGCGCGCAATTCCGAACCTGTCCGTGTTCCGGCCCGCCGATACGACCGAAACGCTCGAATGCTGGCAGCTTGCGCTCGAGGCTAACGGCTCGCCTTGCGTGCTGGCGCTGACGAGGCAAAATGTCCCTCCGGTGCGTCACGAGTACACGCCGGAGAATTTGTGTGCCCCAGGAGCCTATGAGCTCGCCCCAGCGCTAGGCCGATCCGCGCAGGTGTCGATCTTCGCATCGGGCTCGGAAGTGGCGATTGCCCTTGGGGCGCGCGAGATTTTGGCCAAAGAGGGAGTGCCTGCCCGGGTCGTTTCCGTGCCCTGCATGGACCGCTTCCTCCAGCTCTCCCGTGAGCGGCGGCAGGCGATCATCGGCACCGCGCCGGTGCGGATCGGGGTCGAGGCCGCGGTCCGCCAAGGCTGGGATGCCATCATCGGCGCGGACGGGCTGTTTGTCGGGATGAGCGGATTTGGCGCGAGCGCGCCGTATCAGGATCTGTATACACATTTCAAAATAACGCCCGAAGCCGTTGCAAAGGCAGCGCTTGAGCGCTGCCGCGGATAGGACGCTGTCAGAGCACGGATGTCAGGTGAGGTGCGGGGAACGAGCCAAAGACCCCGCGGGAAGGAGAAGTCATGGCGATCAGAGTCGCTATCAACGGGTTTGGCCGCATCGGCCGCAATATCTTGCGGGCAATCGTCGAATCGAAGCGCAAGGACATCGAGGTTGCGGCGATCAACGATCTTGGACCAGTCGAGACCAATGCTCATTTGCTGCGCTTCGATTCGGTGCATGGCCGGTTTCCGGGTGAGGTGCAGGTCACGGCCGATTCGATCGACTGCGGCACGGGGCCGATCAAGGTCACCGCGATCCGGGACCCGCGCGAGCTGCCGCATAAGGAGCTCGGCATCGACATCGCGCTCGAATGCACCGGGCTCTTTACTTCGAAGGATAAGGCCTCCGCGCATTTGAAGGCCGGCGCCAAACGCGTGCTCGTGTCGGCACCGGGCGATCATGCGGATCTGACCGTGGTGTTCGGCGTCAACCACGGCAAACTGACAAAGGAGCACCTCGTGGTCTCCAACGCGTCCTGCACAACGAACTGTCTTGCCCCGCTCGTCAAGGTCTTGCATGACGCGGTCGGAATCGAGACCGGCTTTATGACAACAGTGCATTCCTACACTGGCGATCAGCCCACCCTCGATACCTTCCACAAGGATCTCTACCGGGCGCGCGCGGCGGCGCTGTCCATGATCCCGACAAAGACCGGGGCGGCAAAAGCCATCGGCCTCGTCATGCCCGAGCTCAACGGCAAGCTCGACGGCGTCGCGATCCGCGTGCCGACACCTAATGTGTCGCTCGTGGATTTCAAATTCGTGGCTAAGCGCGAGACAAGCGCAGACGAGATCAAGGGCGCGATCAGGCGGGCCGCGCAGCAGCAAATGAAGGGCATTCTGACCTACACCGAAAGCCCGAATGTCTCAGTCGATTTCGTCCACGATCCGCACTCCTCGATCGTCCACATGGACCAAACGAAAGTGATGGATGGCACCTTCGTGCGCGTGATGTCCTGGTACGACAACGAATGGGGGTTCTCGAACCGGATGGTCGATGTCGCCGCCGCGATAGGAAGACTCCTATGACAGCAGCACGCATGCCTGTGTTCCGGACGCTCGACGATGTTGATCTCGCGGGCAAGAGAGTACTCGTGCGGGCCGACCTCAACGTTCCGATGGAGGATGAAAAGATTACCGATGCGACCCGCATTGGCCGGGTCCTCGAAAATATCCGTGAGCTTGCGGAGAAAAAGGGCAAGGTCATCATTCTATCGCATCTTGGCCGCCCCAAAGATGGCCCTGACCCGCAAAATTCATTAAAGCCCGTCGCCGTCGAGCTCGAACGCCAGCTTGGGCGCTACATCGCCTTTGCGTCCGATTGCGCGGGCGATGTCGCAAAAAGCGCGGTCAAAGCCATGCGCGACGGCGATATTCTCCTTCTCGAGAATACAAGGTTTCATGCCGGCGAGACCAAGAACGATCCGGCTTTCATCGATGCGCTTGCCGAGCTCGGCGACATCTATGTCAACGATGCCTTCTCGGCGGCGCACCGCGCGCACGCATCGACAGAGGGCATCGCGCATAAGCTCCCCGCCTATGCCGGCCGCAGCATGCAGCTTGAGCTCGAAATGCTCAAACGCATGCTGGCCGACCCCAAACGTCCGCTTGCGGCGATTATCGGCGGCGCGAAAGTCTCGACCAAGATAGAGCTCCTCGGCAATCTCATGCGCGAGGTCGAATATCTCTTCGTCGGCGGCGGCATGGCCAATACTTTCCTTGCCGCATCCGGAAAGCCGGTCGGCGCGTCGCTCTGCGAGCCGAAATTTGCCGGTGTCGCCCGGCAGATCATGGCCGATGCCGAGGCGGCGAATTGCAAAATCGTTCTGCCGTGCGACGCGGTCGTCGCGGCACGCCTTGAGGCCAATGCCCGCACGGAGACGGTGGACATCGGCGAGGTCGGCGAAAGCCAGATGATTCTCGACATCGGCCCGCGCACCATTTCGCAGGCCGTTGGCATTCTCGCAGCGGCGAGGACGCTCGTTTGGAACGGGCCCGTGGGCGCTTTCGAGTTACCGCCCTTCCGGACCGGCACGATGACGATCGCAAAGGTCGCGGCGCAGCTTAGCAAGGTCGGTGCCCTGGAGACCATCGCTGGCGGTGGCGACACGATTGCCGCCCTCAATCTCGCCGGGGTTGCGCAAGATTTTACGTACGTCTCGACGGCGGGGGGCGCGTTCTTGGAGTGGCTCGAAGGCAAGCGCCTTCCAGGCGTCGAGGCGCTGCGCTGGCACGCAGAAAAGGAAGCCGCTGGCAAAGGGGCGTGATCCGCTCTTGCGGGCGTACGGCGTCTGCGAGATTAGAGCAGGCCGCCAGCGCGCCTCGGCGGCCTCGCCCCTGGTGTTGGCCGGACCTAAAGCCCGCTTCGGGCGAAAACTGCCTCGGCCGCTGCCGCGATTGCGACAGCCTCGATGATCACCTGCGCCTGCGCCAGCGGGTATTCGTCGGTAAGCGTAAGGTGGATGAGCGCCTTGTGGCCCGGCGGGGTGAGTGCCACAAGCCTTGCCGCTGCCCCGCCCGCCAGCTGCATGGTCGGCTTGCCCGAGGGCAAATTGATCACGCCCATGTCGCGCCAGCCCACCCCCGCGCGAAGGCCGGTGCCAAGCGCTTTTGCGCAGGCCTCCTTGGCGGCAAAACGCTTGGCGTAGGAAGCCGCGCGTTCGGCGCGGCCATCTGATTTACGCTGCTCTATATCAGTAAAGCAGCGCTTGATGAACCGGTCGCCGAAGCGGGCAATCGAATCCTCGATGCGCCGGATATCGCAAAGATCGTTGCCAAATCCGATGATCATTCGCGAGCTTTTTGGTTCGCTGCCCTGGAAGAAAAGCCGGAGGTCCGTCCTGATAACGGACGGACGCGGCTCTCTCAATCCTTATTCCCGTTCAGCCCATTGGTGCACGGGCGAGCGCGAGGACACACGGGCCTGCTGGTCGACAGTGATAGCGTCCGGCGCCGGGAACTCCAGCGTGAACCGGGTTGGATTGGCGCGCCTGACGGAAAGCCGGCCTTCGAGCTGACTAGTCAGCAGGTTAACGAGCCGAAGGCCCATAGAGGCCGGGGATCTTGTGTCGACACTTGCTGGAATGCCGACACCATTATCCGTGACCGAAACGACTGCCTCTCCATTCGAGCAATTGAGCGCGACACCGATCGTGCCCTGCCGCCCATCCGGGAAGGCATGTTTGATGGCATTCGTCAAAAGCTCGTTGGCGATCTGGCCACAGGGGACCGCTATGCCGACCGGGAGCAGCACCGGCTCGGCTTCGATCAACAAGGCGATACGGCCGGTATCGATGCGGTAAGAATTGATCAGCGACAGAGCCAGTGAATTGAGAAAGCTCGCAAAATCGACTTTAGCGAGATCCGCTGACGGGTAGAGAGCCTGATGGATCAGCGCCATCGACTTGATGCGATTCTGGCAGTCCATCAGCATTTCGCGGATTTCCGGATCGCCGGTCTTGGCCGACTGCAAACGTAGAATGCTCTGCACGATCTGTAAATTGTTGTTGACCCGGTGATGGATCTCGGCAAGGAGCACCTCTCTTTCTCTCAGCGCCGCCTGTATTGCCTCCTCTTTCTGCTTGCGCCCGGTGATGTCAGCAATCGCCGCGATCACACTTAGTCCGTCCTCGGTCTCGATGGGATTGAGGGCGATTTCCACCGGAAATTCACTGCCGTTTTTTTTCAGGGCGTGCAGATCGCGGCCGGCGCCCATCGGCCGGGACGAGGGGTTGGCAACAAAATCGGCGCGCAAACCCGGGTGATCCTGGCGGAACCGCTCCGGCACGAGCACCTCGACGGGCTTGCCTAAAAGCTCCGCGCGAGGATAACCAAAAAGCCGCTCTGTCCGCTCGTTCACCATTTCGATGCGGCCATCGCGGCCAACCAGGACGATTGCGTTGGGGGACCCCTCGACCACCTGGCAAAAGCGCTCCTGCCCGCGCCGGAGTTGCTCTTCTTTACGTTTGCGGTCCGTAATATCGATGATCGAGGCAAGCACCATTAAGCCTTCCTCGGTTTCGATGGGGCTCAGGCCTATTTCGACCGGAAATTCGCTGCCGTCCTTCTTGAGGGCATAGAGGTCGCGGCCGGCGCCCATTGGCCGCGCTTTCGGATCGGCAAAAAATGTCATCCGGTCGCCGGGATGGACTCTGCGAAACCGCTCGGGAATGAGCATTTCGATGGGCTCGCCCAAGAGTTCGTCGCGCGAATAGCCAAAGACCACTTCAGCCTGGAGATTGAGCATTTCGATCCGGCCGCCGCGGTTGACCATGATCATCGCATTGGGGGCCGACTCCATTGCGCTATGAAAGCGTTCTTCGCTGCGGCGGAGCTCATCCTGGGCCCGCCTTTGTTCGCTCAAATCCCGGATCAGCTTGACGAACCCAAGCAGCTCGCCGGTCTCGTCTCTGATGGCGTTGACCGCCACATGCGCCCAGAAGCGGGAGCCGTCGTTGCGAACGCGCCAGCTTTCTTCCTCGAAGCGGCCCCGGGCGGCAGCCGTCAGCAGATCGCGCTCTGGCTTCCCCGCCCGTGCATCCCCGCCGGGATAGAGAAATGACACATGGCGGCCCATGACTTCGGAGGCACGGTAGCCTTCAATCTGCTCGGCTCCGCCATTCCAGGTGATAATCCGGCCGTCCGCGTCCAACATGAAAATGGCGCAATCGAGCGTGCGCTCGACCATGAGGCGGTAGATTTCGTTCCCGTCCTGTAGCTGGGCCATGCCCGCCACCCCTGAATAGGCACTGCTGAGGCGCCGCGTCCTTGCCGGATGTTAGGCCGTGCGCGATCACCAAAACATTCTGGCCTTTGGGAAATAGGCCACACAAAAATCTAGATTAGCTCTAGGGCAGGCAAACGCAAGTGCGAGCCATTTAGGCGGGACCGGCCGTGATCGCTCGCCGGCCGGCATCCATGGCCGCCCGCATCTTGGCGATCGCCGCCTTGAGCCCCGTGAAGATGGCTTCGCCAATCAGGAAATGGCCGATGTTGAGCTCGACGATTTCTGGCAGCCCGGCGATGATTTGGGCCGTCTCGAAATCGAGGCCGTGGCCGGCATGGCATTCTATCCCTTGAGCATGTGCGGCCGCCGCAGCCAGCTTGATACGGGCAAACTCCTGCGCCGCCCGGTCGGCCTGATGATGCGTCCGCGCGTCGCACCAGGCACCCGTATGAAACTCGACCACGGGCGCGCCGATTGAGGAGGAGGCTTCCACCGCTTCGAGGGAAGGTTCGATGAAGAGAGAGGCGCGCACCCCGGCCCTCAGCAGCTCCGCCGTGATGGCCTTCAAACGGTCGCGGCCGGAGAGAACGTCTAGCCCGCCCTCCGTCGTGCGCTCGCTGCGCTTCTCGGGCACGAGACAACAGGCGTGCGGCCTGATTTCGAGTGCAATCGCGACCATCTCGTCGGTTGCGGCCATCTCAAAATTGAGCGGCTTCGTGATTTCCCGTTTGATCCGCGCGATGTCCTCGTCGCGCATGTGGCGGCGGTCTTCGCGTAAATGGGCGGTGATGCCGTCGGCGCCAGCCTCGATAGCAACATGCGCTGCCCGCACCGGATCGGGAAAGGCGCCGCCACGCGCGTTCCGCAACGTTGCGACGTGATCGACATTGACCCCGAGACGGAGTGAGGGCAGCCGTTCCATCATCCGTTGACCCGCTCGATCTTGCTCACCACCGGCCGTGCCCGCAAATGCGAGATGATCGAGTTCAAATGCTTCAGATCCGTGACCTCGACGTCGATGAACATCTCGCGGGAGTCGGCCGAAATAGGTCTGATAATGATGTTGTCGATATTAGCAGCGTGATCGCCAATGACAGTTGCGATCTGCCCCAAAGTGCCTGGCTCATTGATGGCAACGGCGCGCAGCCGCGCGGGGAAGAGCTCGTGCCGGCTTTCCTCAACGTCCCAGCGCACATCGATCCAGCGCTCCGGCTGGTCATCGAACTGCACGAGATCGGGCGATTGGATTGGATAAATGGTGATTCCCTCGCCGGGCGTGAGGATGCCGACAATGCGGTCGCCGGGGACCGCGCCGCCATTCGGCGCAAAGCGGACGGGGAGATCCGCGTGCGCGCTGCGGATCGGAATGGCGGACTTGTCCGCGTCCCTTGTTTCGGGAAACTTAAAGATGAGGCTCGTTGCTTTTTTGAGACTGAACCAGCCTGTTTCGCCGCGCGGGCGGGGAACGGCCGTCTTGCGCTCGTCGAGGAATTCGGGATAAACGGCGCGCACGACATCGCCCGAAAACATTTCGCCGCGTCCGACGGCGGCAAGCAAATCTTCAACAGTCGCGCGCGCGAGCCTCGGCAGGGCAGCCTTTAGCCGATCCTCCGCGAAAACCTTGCTCGCCCGCTCGAAAGCGCGGGTTACGATTTGGCGCCCGAGCGCTGCATATTGCGCGCGCAAAGCATCGCGAGTCGCCCGTCTGATGGCGGCGCGCGCCTTGCCGGTCATGACGAGGCCTTCCCAGACCGCGGGCGGGGTCTGCCCCTCGACGCATATGATTTCGACTTCATCGCCGTTTTGCAGCTCGGACAAGAGCGGTGCGTGGCGGCCGTTGATCTTTGCGCCGACAGCTGTATTGCCCAGATCGGTGTGGACCGCATAGGCGAAATCAACGGGCGTTGCCCCGCGGGGCAAGACGATCAGACGCCCGTTCGGCGTGAAGCAGAAGACTTGATCGTGAAAAAGCTCGAGCTTCGTGTGCTCTAAAAACTCTTCCGGGGTTGCGCCATCGGAGAGCAGAGAGACTGTCCGGCAGAGCCATTGATAGGCACGGCTCTCTTTCGTCAAAGCCTCTTTATCTGCGGCATGCGCGTCCTTATAGAGCGCGTGGGCAGCAATGCCGTTTCGGGCGATTTCGTCCATGAGAGCCGTTCGCACCTGCAGCTCGACGCGCTGCCTGCCGGGCCCAACGACAGTCGTGTGAATCGATTGATAATCGTTTTGCTTTGGTGTCGAGATATAATCTTTGAAGCGCCCGGGAACGACGGCCCATTTCGTGTGCACGACGCCAATCACGCGGTAGCAGTCCTCGACCTCTTTCACAATGACCCGGAAGCCAAAAATATCCGAGAGCTGTTCGAACGCAATCGATTTGCGCTCCATCTTCCGCCATACCGAGTAGGGCCGCTTTTGACGACCCTCGACCTTAGCGTCGATGCCGCGCTGTGCGAGCTCTGAGCTTAACTCTTTCTCGATCTTGGCGATGATTCTACCGTTCTTGCGCCGCAGATCATCGAGCCGTCCGGCGATCATTGCGTAAGCGTCGGGCATGAGATGGCGGAACGCCAAGTCTTCGAGCTCCTCGCGCATTCTTTGCATGCCCATGCGGCCTGCAAGCGGCGCGTAAATGTCGAGCGTTTCCTCCGCGATGCGGGCGCGCTTCCCCTCCGGGACAAAATGGAGCGTGCGCATATTGTGCAGCCGGTCGGCGAGCTTGATGAGCAGCACGCGAACGTCCTGCGCCACAGCGAGCAAGAGTTTGCGGAAGTTCTCTGCCTGCTCGGTCCGCTTCGAGACAAGATCGAGTTTCTTAAGCTTGGTCAAACCTTCAACGAGATTGCCGATTTCAGAGCCAAAGAGCTTGTCGATCTCCTCCCGCGTCGAGCTCGTATCTTCGATCGTATCGTGCAGAACGGCGGCGATGATGGTCGCATCATCGAGCTTCATGTCCGTGAGAATCGCGGCAACCTCGAGGGGATGCGAAAAATACGGGTCGCCTGACGCGCGCTTCTGCGCTCCATGCGCCTTCATGGCATAAACGTAAGCCCGGTTCAGCGCCGTCTCGTCGAGCTGCGGGTTATAGCTGCGCACCCTGTCGACGAGCTCGTACTGCCGCATCATGAGTAGGGGTGCCTGACAAAAAATTACGAAGCTTAATCAGCTGCGCGGGGAAAGCTTAATCGCACCCGGCCTTTCGGAAACGGCTTTCCTCTCAAGTCTTTTGCACACGTTCCCGCGGCCGAAAGTGGTAGGGCTGGCGAGGTTCCAAGGCCCCGCGCGACATGAAGCAGGGAAGCTTCGGAATTAAGTCTCCGCCGGCTGAGGGTTTGGAGGCCGCTCAGGATTTAGGCAAGGCCTGAAGAAAACCAAGCCTATTCCGCCTCATCCTCGGTTTCAGCCGGGGGAACAAGCCCCTCGAGTCCGCGCAGGAGATCCTCTTCCGTCATCCGGTCAAACTCGCCCACCGTGTCGGTCCCCTCAGAGGCGGCTGGGAGCGCAGGCACGGTTTCCGTTTCGGGCTCGTCCACCTCCACATGTTTTTGGAGGGATTGGATAAAATCCTCGCGCAGATCCTGAGGCACGAGCGCCCCGTCGGCAATCTCGCGCAGCGCCACCACGGGGTTTTTATCGTTGTCCCTGCTGACCGTGATCGGAGCCCCGGCGGAGATCATGCGGGCCCTATGACTTGCGAGCAGAACAAGCTCGAACCGGTTTTCAACTTTATCGACGCAATCTTCAACCGTAACGCGAGCCATGCCTGGGATATCTCCTTGCAGATCGCAAAATTTTACACTAAGTTTGCAATACACTTTCGGCGTTTGTTTTGGCAACCCTCATGCCGGAGGCAGGCGGGTGCCGGCGGCAGGAAAATTAATCCGCCGTTCGCCTGCAAACTGCCTTAATATTATCCGATTGATGCTCAACCTTAGCGGTTGCCGGGCCTTAGGCGTGAAGGAAGCGTTCCTTGACGCGAAGGAAAACGGTCACCAAATTGAGTAATTCTCAATTCGATTTGACGCGGCAGGTAATTGAGATTACCGCATGCCCTAGCTCTGGGGTTTATGTTCTCGACTCCTTGCTAGATAAACGATGATGAAGAACATCAGAAGAGAACGCCGAGACACGTTTATGGCTGAGCAGGACCGCATCGCCCTCTTTATCGACGGCGCCAATCTTTACGCAACAGCTAAGTCGCTAGGGTTTGACATCGACTACAAGCGGCTGCTGAAAGAGTTTCAAGGCCGGGGCAAGTTGATCAGAGCTTTTTATTACACTGCCCTGGTCGAGGATCAGGAGTATTCCTCGATCCGGCCCCTTGTCGATTGGCTTGATTATAACGGCTTTGCGGTCGTGACTAAGCCGACAAAGGAATTTGTGGACGCCCTTGGCCGCCGCAAGGTCAAGGGCAACATGGACATCGAGCTTGCGGTCGATGCGATGGAGATGGCTGACCATATCGACCATCTCGTGCTCTTCTCGGGCGATGGCGATTTCCGCTCGCTGGTCGAAGCTGTCCAGCGCAAGGGCGTGCGCGTCTCGGTCGTCTCGACGAATGTGACTCAGCCGGCGATGGTCGCCGATGAACTTCGCCGCCAAGCGGACGAATTCATTGATCTTGCCCATCTTGCGCCAAGAATCGGCCGCGACCCGAGCGAGCGGATCGAGCGCGCGCAAAGAATGCAAGAAAGAATGCAGGAGAGGCGGGCGGCTGCCGTCGAAAGTTTCGATCCGGCAATGGCCGAGGATAGGCCGTAAAGCGCTGCCGGCTCTCTTCAGCCTGTGAGCCGCAAATCACAAGCACCGGCTGTAAAGGGCGCCGAGCCCTTACGCGACTGCCCGCTTTGCCCGCGCCTCGCGGCTTTTCGCAATTCGTTGAGGGCGGCCAACCCTGATTGGCATAATGCGCCGGTTCCTCTCTTCGGCGCCGATGGTGCAAGACTGCTGATAGTGGGCCTCGCGCCAGGGCTGCGGGGCGCGAACCGGACGGGGCGCCCCTTCACCGGCGACTTCGCGGGCGAACTTCTTTACAAGACTTTGATCAAGTCCGGCCTTGCGCGAGGCGCGTATGCCGCCTCGCCCGCGGATGGGCTCTCGCTCGTCTCCTGCGCGATTGCCAACGCCGTTCGCTGCGTGCCGCCCCAAAATAAGCCGCTGCCGTCCGAGGCCGCAAACTGCCGCCCGTTTCTCGCCTTGGCCATCAGGGCGCTTGCGCACCTTAGAGTCATCGTCGCCTTGGGCCGCCTTGCTCACGATTCAACCCTGCGCGCGCTTCACCTTAAGCCATCGGCCTATCCCTTCGCTCATGGCGCGCAGCATAGGCTAGCAACCGCAGGCGCTCCTCTCACGCTTATCGACAGCTACCATTGCTCCCGCTACAACACGAACACGGGCGTTTTGACGGAAGAAATGTTCCAGGCAATCTTTGCCACGGCCTGCGAAGAGCTTCAGACATGAGTCCGCATGAGCGGGGCGGCGCATGATGAAATTCTCCAGGAACCGGCCGCGTCCAGCGAGGGCCGGAGTGTTTGCCCTCGCGGGCCTCTTTGCTCTGTTGTCTTTCGCGCGTTTCGCATGGGCGGAGCCCGATCCTGCTCTAGCCGCGATTGTCGCCGGGCCGCAACGGAGCGAGGCCAACAAGGCCCGCGACCGCTACCGGCATCCGTTGGAGGTGCTGACCTTTTTCGGCGTCCGTCCCGATTCGAGTGTTGTCGAGATTATACCAGCAAAAGCAGGCTATTGGGTCGAAATCCTTGCGCCTTATCTTAAGGATCGCGGCCGTTACGCAGTCGCGGGAACGGAAGAGCGGGACCTTGATCCGGTCAAAAAGAGAATCACTGCGGCGCCAGAACTTTATGGCAAAATCCTTATGGCGGGATTTAGGGGCGGCGATCAGGATATCGCTGCGCCGGGCAGCGCCGATTTCGTCCTGACGTTCCGCAATCTCCACAATTGGATGCGCGCGGGCACCGCCGAGGGCGCGTTCCGGACCTTCTATAAAGCGCTCAAGCCGGGCGGAATTTTGGGCATAGAAGACCATCGCGGCTCCCCCGTCACGCCGCAGGATCCGCAGGCCAAGAGCGGCTATGTGCGTCAGGATTACGCGATCGCTCTTGCGGAGGCGGCCGGATTCAAGCTGCTTGGTTCGTCCGAGATTAACGCCAATCCAAAGGACACGAAGGATTATCCTGAAGGCGTCTGGACCCTGCCGCCGACCTTGAGGCTTGGCGATCACGACCGCGAAAAATATCTCGCAATCGGCGAGAGCGACAGATTTGTTTTGAAATTCGAAAAGCCATTGGTGCCAAATAGGCTTTAATTCCGGCATTCTGCGCAGACGTGCAGACCTGAGCCCTTAGATAAAATGACTCATTTCGCGAATGCTTGGTTCTCGCAAACCTGCCAAAAGCGAGTGCGGCAAGCAGCGCTAAACCCTGAAGCCCCCGTTAGATCTTCGGCTCTGGGATAGCGGTCCCGGGAACCCGCCAGGGCCTTGTCATGGCCTCAAGCCGCAGCAGCTCATCGAGCCGCTCCTTTGACAGAAGCCTCTCCTCGATGATGATATCGGCGACTTTGCGCCCCTCGGCGAGCGCCCGGCGCGCAATACGGGAGCAGGTCTCGTAGCCGAGGACCGGCACGAGGGCAGTGACAAGGCCAAGCGAGTCCTCGGCGAGACTGAGGCAGCGCTCACGGTCCGCCTCGATACCGCTAATGCAGCGCTTGGTTAAAGTATCGATCGCCGCGGTCAACATGCGCAGCGATTCCAGAATCGCAAACCCGATTGCCGGCTGAAAAGCATTGAGCTGGAGCTGGCCTGCCTCGGCGCACATGGTCACGGTAAGGTCGTGGCCGATGACAAGGTAGGCGACCTGGCTTACGACCTCGGGAATCACCGGATTGACCTTGCCCGGCATGATCGAGGAGCCGGCCTGGACCGCAGGCAGCATGATTTCGCCGAATCCCGCCCGCGGGCCGGAGGAAAGGAGGCGCAGATCGTTGCAGATTTTCGAGAGTTTGACGGCAATCCGCTTGAGCAGGCCGGAAAAGAGGACAAAAGCGCCCATGTCCGAGGTTGCTTCGATCAGATTCGGAGCAAGCACGATTGGCTCGCTCGAAAGCCGCGCAAGCTCCTCGACGACGAGCGAGGGATAGCGCGGGTCAGCCGTGATCCCCGTGCCGATCGCCGTCGCACCAAGGTTGACTTCGCCGAAAAATCCGACCATTTCGCGCAGCCGGTCGATATCCTCTTTGACAGTTGTATGAAACGCATCGAACTCCTGGCCAAGAGTCATTGGGACCGCGTCCTGCAGCTCGGTCCGGCCGGTCTTGAGCACATCGGCAAATTCGACCGCCTTGGCTTTCAGCGAATAAGCAAGCTCCCCAAGCGATCGAGCAAGCGGCATCGCCGCGAAGATCACGGCAAGGCGCAGGGCCGTGATGTAGGCGTCGTTTGTCGATTGCGACATGTTGACGTCGTCAATCGGGTGGAGATAGCGGTATTCGCCGCGCCGGTGACCCATGATCTCGAGGCCCACATTGGCCACGACCTCATTGGCATTCATGTTGGTGGACGTCCCGGCGCCGCCCTGCACGGAATCGACGATGAAGTGGCTGAGCAAGCGCTGATCGTTGATGATGAGTTCGCAAGCGCGCTCGATCGCGTCGGCCTTTTTCGCCGGGAGCTGCTTGAGCCTAGCATTGGCGCGCGCCGCCGCCTGCTTAACGAGAGCAAGAGCGCGGACAAGCTCCGGAAAATGGCCAACCGGAATGCCGGTGATCGAAAAGTTCTCGACCGCCCTCAGGGTATGAATGCCCCAATAGGCATCGGCCGGAATATCGGCTTCGCCGAGAAGATCGTGCTCGCGCCTTGTCGCGCTCCGCCTGAGCTTGATCTGGCGTGCGGCAGCGTGCGCAAGGCCGCCGCTTTGCAGAGTGTCGATCCCATCCTCGGCTGGCGTTGGGCAAACCGGCTCGAAATTGTCTCTTGTCATGGAAATTAAGACCGGACGGTAAGGAGCCGCAGGCGCACCAGAGCGGCACGTGCTCGAGCATCCTCTATGCAACCGCTTGCTATATATAGGGTGCCCGTGTGAGGAATGCTGCGGCCGGGTGCGGCCAGGCAGGCAGCACGGCCATTGACAAAAATTTGAGCTCGCCGGGAGGGGCAAGTGCAAAGCTTGAGAGGGCGGATATTTTGTTTGGCTATTCTCTGGCCGGGAGCCATGGCCGCCCCTTCACAGCCAAGGGCTCAAGACATGATGCGCCATGTCGATCTTTCGAGCCCGATGTTTTCTGAGGCCGAAATGACTCGCGGCCAGGTCGAGTCGGTCTTAAAGTCGGCCCAAGCCGGTGCCGATTTTTCGGGCAAGAGCCTGAACGGGCTTGATCTTTCCGGGCTCGATTTGACCGGCGCAAATTTCCGCGCGGCAAGGCTCAATAAAGCCAACTTGTCCGGCGCAAAGCTTGATGGTGCTGTTTTCGATCAAGTATGGGCAATCAATGCCGATTGCACCGGCGCAAGCTTTAAGAAAGCAAGCCTCTTTGGAAGTCAAATGCAAGGCGCGAAATGCGATGGCGCCGATTTTTCTGACGCCCGCATCGCCGCCGATTTCACCGGAGGGAGCCTGCGCAAGGCCAAATTCATGAGCGCTAATCTTGCTGCCGACTTGCGCAATCAGTCGATGGGGCTTATGCGCGCCATCTTCAAATCCGCTAATCTTTCGGGGGCCGATTTCGAAGGCGCCAATCTTGCTTTGACCGATTTGCAGTTTGCAAAATTCGAAGGGGCCAACTTAAAGCACGCCTCGCTTGCCGAGGCGGAGGCTGGCGGCGCTGATTTCCGCGGCGCCATTCTTGGCGAAACGAATTTTCATGGCACCGACCTTTCTTCCGCGAGAATCGGAGCCGCGCAGGAAAATGCCTTTGCGGGAGCCAAAAATTTGGAGCGGGCATACCGGGAGTGACTGTCCTTCGGACTAAGACCCATCAGGCCCTTTGCAAAAGCGAAGCGAAGCAACGCTTAATGACCGGACGGTCCGCGGGTTGCAACTCACGCGGCCTGAGGGTCCAACGAGCCTCGCAAGTTCAAGAGTGAAAAATCCCATGCCAGGACCAGGCTCGAGCAGCGTCATCCCCGGCCGCACATTAGGCGCGAGCATAGCGTGCGGGTCGAGCATCAGCCTGCGAAGGGGGCTCGCGAGCAAATAGCCAACCCACCAAGGGCAGGTGCTATGTTGAGCCATAGTTCACCTCGGCCATCACAGTTGCGCCGCGGCTGCAGCCGGAGAAAAAGAACCCCAACGCTGGACAAGAGTTCATAAGAGGCTTCGCTTGACAGGCAGGCCATCTGACTTCCTGCCCAGCTGATGGGCAAGCTTTTCGCCTCATCTAACCCCAAGCCAAAGGCCGCTGTTCCTCTGTTGCTGACTCGCAGCGGCAGTCAATCGGCTCTAGCCACGGCGCGGCTCATGGTGTTAAGCCTCGGCCGGCGAGCGAGGCAGCTTCGGCAGGACCACAGAGAGAGACTTTATGACGCAGTATAAGCTTCCGCATGGTGCCTGGGTGTTCGTGGGCGATGGTCAGAAGGCGCTCTTCTTGATCAACGAAGGGGACGAGATGTTTCCTAACCTGCGCCGCCTTTCCGTGCTCGAAAATCACGATCCGCCATCGCACGAACAGGGGAGCGACGCGCCAGGTCGCGCTTTTTCAAGCGTTGGGGGCATTCGCAGCGCGATGGAAGAGACGGACTGGCATGAGCTTGAGAAGGAGCGCTTTGCCGGATTGGTCGCGGAGCGTATCAACCGGGCCGCGCTCGTCAATCAATTCGATCATATCCTAATCGTCGCGCCGCCGAGAATTCTCGGCGAACTGCGGCGGGAGTTTGCGAAGGCAACCGAGGGCAAAATCGTAGGAGAGCTCGCAAAGGACCTCACCCACCACACTATTGCTGAAATTGAGCGCCTTCTAACCGCTCAGGGGCCAAGGGCTGGATAAATGCCAAGGAGCTTCTGCCGCGCGTGCGCCTTTTCGCGGTGAGCCAGCTTGGGATCGCAGGCGCGGAGTGAAGGCCAGGGCGGCCTGAAGCCGCTACGGCCGCGGGACCGGTCAGGCCGTTGAAGGTGCCGGGGCCTGACCGGCGCGCAGCGACTCTAGCTCCAGCTCGGTAAAGACTCGTCCCCGGGTTAAGAACCGGACTCCTTCGGGCGCTTCAAGCGAAAATCCGCCGCCGCGGCCTGAGACGACATCGATGATAAGCTGGGTATGCGCCCAATATTCGAATTGGGCAGCACCGATGTAAAAAGGACAGCCGCCGATCTCGCCAATGAGCAAATCGTTCGGCCCGGTCCGGAACTCGCCGCGCGGATAGCACATAGGCGAGCTGCCGTCGCAGCAGCCACCTGATTGATGGAACAGAAGTTCGCCATGCGCCGCCTTGAGCCGCGCGATGAGTTCCAGAGTTTTTCCCGTCGCAATGACACGCTCGACCATGGCGAAGCTCGGAAGAGGCAAGCGGTGCTTGCGCGCCGCCTTGATTTAGAAAAGTCCGTGCGGTTTCGGATCGTAGCTCACGAGCAGATTCTTGGTCTGCTGATAATGACTGAGCATCATTTTGTGAGTCTCGCGCCCGATGCCTGAGTGCTTATAGCCGCCAAAGGCCGCATGGGCGGGATAGAGATGATAACAATTGACCCATACACGCCCAGCTTGAATTTCGCGGCCAAAGCGGTAGGCGCGGTTCAAATCGCGCGTCCACACGCCGGCCCCGAGGCCGTAAAGCGTGTCATTTGCGATCGCTAGCGCCTCTGCGTCGTCCTTGAATTTGGTGACGGCGAGCACGGGGCCAAAGATCTCCTCCTGAAAGATGCGCATTTTGTTGTTGCCTTGGAGCACGGTCGGCTGGACATAGAAGCCATTTGCAAGCTCGGGCCCCGCATCGGCGCGTGCGCCGCCAGCAAGCACCTTCGCGCCCTCCTGCCTGCCGATGTCGATGTAGGAGAGGATTTTCTCAAGCTGATCGTTCGAGGCTTGTGCGCCAACCTGGATTTCCGGGTCGAGCGGATTGCCCTGCCTAAGGCTTTGCACACGTGCGACGGCCTGCTCCATGAAGCGGTCATAGATCTTCTCATGAACGAGAGCTCGCGAGGGGCAGGTGCAGACTTCCCCCTGGTTGAACGCGAACATAACAAGGCCTTCGAGCGACTTATCGAGGAAGTCATCGTCTTTGGCGGCGACATCATCGAAGAAGATGTTGGGCGATTTGCCGCCAAGCTCCAAAGTCACCGGGATGATGTTGTCGGACGCATATTGCATGATGAGCCGGCCGGTCGTGGTCTCGCCGGTAAAGGCAACCTTCGCAATGCGTTTGCTCTGTGCAAGCGGCTTGCCCGCCTCGACCCCAAAACCATTGACCACATTGACAACCCCGGGCGGCAGGAGGTCGCCGATCATATCCATCAGCACCATAATGCTCATTGGCGTCTGCTCGGCGGGCTTCAGCACGGCGCAATTCCCGGCGGCAATCGCCGGCGCGAGTTTCCATGTGGCCATGAGGAGCGGGAAATTCCAAGGTATGATCTGCGCGACAACGCCAAGGGGCTCATGGAAATGATAAGCAACCGTGTTGTGGTCGAGCTCGGAAAGGGTCCCCTCTTGCGCCCGGATACAGCCGGCGAAATAGCGGAAATGATCGATGGCAAGCGGCAAATCGGCGCCTTTGGTCTCACGCACTGGTTTGCCGTTGTCGATTGTCTCGACAAGAGCTAGCAAATCGAGCTTCTCTTCCATCCGGTCAGCGATGCGCAAAAGCACGCGCGAGCGCTCAGCCGCCGGGGTGCGCGCCCAAGCTTCGCGCGCCGAGTGCGCCGCGTCGAGAGCCAATTCGACGTCCTCGGCGCTCGAGCGGGCGCAAGTGCAAATGACACCCCCGTTGATCGGCGAAATATTCTCAAACGTTTGGCCTCTGACCGGCCGGACCCACTTGCCGCCAATGAAATTGTCGTAATGCGGACGGATTGCGATTTCTCTGGCAATGCTGGCGAGAACCTTGTCGACCATGTGTTTCCCCCCGTCTTGGATTCCGAAAGCTCCCGGCGCACAGCCGGGCCTCATTGTGCCGCGGGAACTTCTGCCGTTTAGAATTTATCACTAAGGGCGCGGTTGGGAAGAGCTTGCCGCTGCGAAGCTTTGAAATAGGCGGCCTCAACCATTGCCGGAATCTGGCATGGTCTCCTTGCGGGTCCATTCACATCGGCGAAAACAACGCCGGTCTTGAAAGGGGCCGGCGTTGCTTGTCTTCGACTTATTGCCCCGCTCAGGCGCGGGCCCTGATGGGCAGCGGGGGTTACTTGGAGAAATCGAACATGTCCATCAAATCGCCGATAGCGGGCGAGTTGATTGGGATATAAGGATTGTTTCCGGTGACCGGGTTGGGCAGATTGTCCCGGCTCCGGTTGGTGATCCTGCCGAGGCCCCAGTTCGCCTCGATGAACTTGATCACCGAAGCGTGATCTGTGTAGCTGTGGGTGATGTGGCCGCCCCTGCTGTACTTGGAGATTGCGATCATCGGAATGCGGGTTCCGTCGCCGAAGAAGTCAAGCGGCTGGACATAGCCCGAGTCCCAATAGCCACCGCCCTCGTCGACGGTGACAAAGATCGCGGTGTCAGGCCAAAGCTTCTTATTGGCCTTCACGGCCTCGACGATCTTCTTCACGAAGCCCTCGAACAAGTTGAACTTCGAGCTAGCCGGATGTCCGTCGACAAGCCCGCTTGGCTTAACATAGGACACGGCCGGCAGCTCGCCCTTCGCAATGCCATCGTAGAGATCGGTTGTGTCCTTAAGGTGCTCCTTGCGCTGGGCCGGATCGGTCATGATCGAGGTGGAATATTGCGCCCAGTTGCAGATGTTGCAGTAGGAGTTATTTGGAGTCGCGTAAAGCGACAAGGGATCGGCCAAATACTGGTTCCATTGGTCGCCGTAGTAAGCCCATGAGATATTGGCCTCGTTCAGGACATCGCCGATGTTGCGAACGCTCGACGGCGGGATCGTGAATACCGTATTTTTTGGGTCGGTATTCGTATAGGCGTTGCTGCCGTCGCCGAAATAGCCAGGATTGTAGTTGTTGACGAGATAGTAGTGCCCCTCCTCGCAGTTCGGCGAGATCTTGCGGTCTAGTGAGCGAAGATAATTCAGGATAGCCGAGACGCCTGGCTGACCAGGATCGGAGCAATTGACGTAAGAGCCGCCGCCGTAATTGGCATTGGGCGCCGTGTTAGCGGGCGAGCCGGAGCCGCCACCGTAACCATCCTGCTTATACCAATTATTGGTTCCTGGCATTGGATCGGGATTTTCGATCTCGTTCAGAGCGCTCTTGCCGTTGGGCGGTGTGCCAGGATTGTTGGGATCGACCGGATTGTGCGGCGGGACGCCGGGATTACCTTTTCCGTCGCTGAACCAGATCAGATCGGCATATCCAAGCACAATGCTGTTGGCGCCGGTGCCGCCTTGGATCGGTTGATGATAGTTGTCGCTCATCGTATAGGTGTCGGCAAGCTCCTTGAAATACGGCGCATCCCCTTGCTGGACGTTATAAAAGCCCATCGCCGTCGAACCCTCGCCGGTCGTCAGATCGGTGAAGGGGTAGGGCCGTGCCTTGCCGTTCGAACCTGCGCCGACGGATACTTCTACCCAAGGGAAGAGATCGGACAAACAACCCCAGCCGTTCTCGATCGAAGCGGCATCGGCATTGCAATCGAGCTGTTGCCACATCTGAAAAAAGCGGTGTACGGGACTCGCCGCGTAGTCGTTCCAAGTGAAATAGGGCTTTGATGTATGCTGGGTGATCTGGAACGGGCCGGGGGGCAGGTCGCTTGCGTTGTGGCCATCATAGTTGATCCGGGCATCGGGAAGCTTAGTCTTCTGCCCGGTTCCGCCACTCAAGAGATACGTGTAATAATCATCCGGCAGACCGTTTTCGATCTTTTTGGCGGCTGCCAAATTCTCCGGAGTGACACAATCTTTACGGGTGTTGGGGGATATCCCTAGAAATACGCAAACATCGGGAGTCCACGGTCCGCCGCTTGCCGCAGGTGGCAAAATCGCATAGGGCGCCTTGGGCGGATTCAAATTGTATTTGTAATAGTCGTAAGCCCGGTATTGCAAAGCTTGGCCGTAGTTTGGCCCGGGCCTGCCATCGGGATTAATGATCTTCTGGGATAGAAGATTGAGAACTCTTTCGCGTTTATTTACTGGGATGTAGGTGGCGTAGATATGATCGAAGGTGCGATTTTCGCCAACAATGATGATAACATGCTTGATCGGGGTGCGCGCGGGCCACGCGGCAGCCGGCGCCGCAGTCATCGCTGTGGTCGTAAGCAGTGCTGAGGCGAAGGCCATCCTGACTTGCCTGAAGCGATTAAGTCTAAGCACGCTCTGTTGCAGCAAGAGCATAGGTTGACTCCATAAGCTAACTTGGACGGAGCAAACCATAGGCAAACCGGTTTTCACATTTTTTGCGAGAGCGTGACAATTAAATAAATCGATACGATTAGAACAACATCATCATGTTGCTTTATGTTTGTATCGAGTTAGTGCGTAATGAATATCGCAATAAATCAATCGAAACATGCACGCCATGCCACCAGCGCAAGCTATGGCTCTCTCAAATCATCTGGTTTCTCGTGCACGAGAGTATTTCTGGCCTTTTTGCCATGGCTCCAAACCCAAGTTCGGCTAACCGGCAGCGCAGATACTTTGCCCCGTTGATTGGCGGCCTTCTTTGGCACATGGTCCTTCTGCCGCCGTCGCGTGACCCAAATGTAAATCTCACAGTCCGGGATTCTTATTCGAGCCGCTCGACGCTGCTTGTCATGCTCGTCACAACCTTAGTCCTGCTGGCAGGGGAGGCCGCCGCCGGCCGTTCAGATGCGAGTGCAGATTAAAGCCTTCGCCCAGTAAGTCCTTCAAAACGAAGCGGCCGTTCGTCCCCCATTAGGCCAGAAAACAGCATCGTCTCGGGCCGGGCCTTCATTTCGTCAAAGACGAGCTCCTCTGGGACGCGTATCAGGCGAATCGTCTCGCTCCCCTCGGCTTGGTCGATGAACGTGTCAAAATGCGTGAAATTTTGCATTGTCAAATCGAGCACCGGCTCCTGCGCCTGGGCGAGCTTATCTTTAAACCCAACCGCCGTGCCGTAGTTCACCATATATTCCACCAGCCGCCGGAAGAGCTTCGGCATAACCGCTGCATCTTCAGTCAGAACACGAAGCGTCGAAGCCTCAATGCCGGAGTTGGTTGCATCAATCGCATAGACGCCTGCGCGTGCTTGCCTTGCCTGCCGCACGGCATCCGTGCATGCTTCCCGCAGATCGTTGAAGAGGCCACGGTAATAGGTTGCGTAGACAAGCCCGCGCGAAAGAGCAGAGAAATTGTAGCTCTCCCTGAGCCTCGGAATGTCTAAGATAACTTGAGCGCCATCGTTTTGGGCCGGCTCGCCGATGAAGACGAACGCGATGGGGCGCCCGTATTTTTCGACCGATCGAGAAAGGATATAACCGCGCGCACCTTCATCCGCGGACACCACCGTTTTGCCCGCGGAGTCCCATTCGATGTTGCGAATTTGCACGAAATCGAGGAGCGCGTCTCTCGCCGCCGTGGCGAGCGCCAGCGGCTGATGGTAGATGCCGCCGCCGCTTGGCGGCGAATAATGAGTCTCCAGCGCATCGACGGCCTCGATGCGCAGCTGAACGTGATTCCGCGCATTGATTTTCGGGCGGAAATCGGCAAGCCCCATCAAAAGCGCGCTGTCGTCGGCCTCAAAGCGGATCGAATCGCCGTCGGGCGAATAACGGACGACGCGATAGGTGCCTTTGATGAGCGTGAATGGCATGGCTCGGGTTCCTCGACCGCAGAGCGAGCCTAACTCTGCACGGGAGCCAATGTCAAAGCAGCGGCGGACTTGTCACATAGCGCTTCTATGACGCGTGCAGCTTTTCGAGCACATAAGCGCGGAGCAAGGCCGCAAGCCCAATGAGCGACAAGGCGCATGCGATTGCGTGGCCAGCCTCCCAGCGCAGGCGGTAGCTGGACCAGTCCGGCGGAAGAGTATTGGACGTCCAGGTATCGACGGCGGCATTAACCGGCGCATTGAAAACAAGGAAGATTGCGATCATCGCTGCATAGGCAATGCAGGCGAGAATCGTTGGCCGCAGGAGGTGACGGTCCCTGCGCCGCAGGAGAGCGAGAGCCACACTCGTTGCAAGCGCCCCAATCTCGGCCGGGCCGCCAAGGAAAGGTCCCCAGCCGCGATAAAGATGCTGCTGAGTGGCTAGCCAAAGCGGCCCGTCGAGAGCGAGCTTGTTCGGCAGTTCAAGCACATGCGCCATTGGCGCCAGCACGGCGATGGCGCAAAGCGCGAGATTGGCGATGCGCAGAGTTGAGGCTGTACCTCTTCCCATATGCGCCGCCTCCTTACCTGCTCGTGACGAACTCAACTCCCATCATATTCCGCCCAGCAATCGGGCGTCTCGAACACCATGACGCTTGCGAGCTGAGGCAGGGCCTTCCTGACGCGCTCCCATATCCAAATGGCGATATTCTCGGCCGTCGGATTCTCAAGCCCTTCGATATCGTTCAAATAACGGTGATCGAGTGCTGCAAGCAAAGGCCTGAAGGCCTTCTCGATGGCAAAGAAGTCTGCAACAAAGCCAGTGTGAGGGTCAACCGGCCCTTCAAGCCGCAACTCAACCCGGTAAGAATGGCCGTGCAGCTGACGGCAGCGGTGGCCGGGCGCGACTCCCGGCAGAGAATGCGCCGCCTCAAAACGAAATGCTTGCGAAATCTTCAAGGCCGCAACCTTGGTTTCAAGGGATGCCGGTAAACTTATGCGTCTGCAAGCTCAGGCGCCAGCGGGGATGTTCAAGGCAGTAAGCGATGGCCGCCGCCGTATTGGCCTCCCGCGCGGGCCCATCCATCGGCTGCAAGAAAGAATGGGAAAATGCAAGCCCTGTGAAGTCCTCCGGCGAAAGGCCTTCTTGCGGAAAGACGAGCTTGAGCTCGGAGCCTGACGTTGCAACGAGCGGCGCGCCTGCTTTCGGGCTCACGCAGAGCCAATCGATGCCGGGAGGCGGAGGCAGCGTGCCATTCGTCTCGACAGCGATTTCAAAGCCGCGCGCGTGCACGGCGTCGATGAGGGGAGAATCAAGTTGCAGCAAAGGCTCTCCGCCGGTGAAGACAACAAAGCGGTTTTCACGACCGGCGGTCCAGGCGCTTTCGATGGCGGCGGCAAGGCGCTCCGCGTCCGCGAACTTTCCGCCGCCTTCTCCATCAACGCCGAAGAAATCGGTATCGCAGAATTTGCAAATGGCGTGCGCACGGTCCTCCTCCCGCCCAGACCACAGATTGCAGCCTGCAAAGCGGCAAAAGACAGCCGCCCGCCCGGTATTAGCGCCTTCGCCCTGCAGAGTGAGGAGGATTTCCTTGACGGCGTAGCTGCCCATGGCTGACCTGCGGCAAGGCTGCGCCCCGGCCGGCGCGAGCTTGGCTCCTTGCCATACAAAAAGGACCTCAAGCGAGGTCCTTTTTCTCCTAGACTCAATTGCCTAGATAGTTTGGGTAATCCACCTCTTCAACTCGCTTTTCGGCGCCGCCCCGACCTTGGTCGAGGCAAGCTTTCCGTCTTTGAAGAGCATCAGGGTCGGAATGCTTCGGATTCCATATGCACCTGCCGTGCTCGGGTTTTCATCGACGTTGAGTTTGGCGATCGTAACCTGGCCGTCCATCTCATCGGCAATTTCTTCGAGCGCCGGCCCGATCATCTTGCAGGGCCCGCACCATTCGGCCCAGAAATCGACCACAACCGGCTCCGTTGCGCTCGTAACCGTAGATTTAAAGTTGGCATCCGTGACTTTGACCGTAGCCATAATTCTCTCTTCCCGTAAGCCGCAGCGGCCGCACCCCAGCGCGGATTGAATGGCAACCTAAGAAGGCGAAAGCCCCGCGTCAAGGCGGACGGCATGCCTGGCGAGAGCAGGAGCATGTCCTGCAATTCGATCGCTGCTTAACCGCCTTATTCCGCGGCAACGCCCTGGCGGCCGAGCACGCTCAGCGCTTGGTCCAAGTCGGCGATGAGATCGCCCGGATCCTCAAGACCGACCGACAATCTCAAAAGTCCATCGCTCACGCCAAGCGCGGCGCGCGCCTCGGGGGTTAGCCTTTGGTGGGTGGTCGTTGCCGGGTGGGTGATGAGGCTCTTGGCGTCGCCAAGATTGTTCGCGATCGTAATGAGCGACAGGTTATTGCCGAAGGCGAAAGCGGCCTTCTTGCCGCCGCGGATCTCAAACGAAACGAGCGTGCCGCCAGCCGTCATCTGGCGCCTTGCGATTGCGGCATGCGGGTGATCGGGCCTGCCCGGATAGCGGACGTTGAGGACATGGCGATGCGCGCTGAGGTAGTCCGCAATGCGGGCCGCGCTTTGCGTCTGCTGCTTAACCCTCAAAGGCAAGGTTTCAAGCGATTTCAAAAACACCCAAGCATTGAATGGCGATAGGCACGGGCCTGTCTGCTTATAGAAGTTGTGAATCTCGTTCTCGATCAGCTCGCGGCTGCCGAGGATGACTCCGCCAAGACATCGCCCGCCGCCATCGATGTGCTTGGTCGCCGAGTAAACGACGCAGTCGGCGCCAAGCTCGAGCGGCTTTTGCAAAACCGGAGTTGCAAAGACATTGTCCACCACTAGGCGGGCCCCGTGCTCATGGGCAATCGCGGCAATGGCCGCAATGTCATAGACTTCGAGACAGGGATTTGTCGGGCTTTCGAGGAAAAGCAGCTTTGTTTGCGGCCCCATGGCCGCGCGCCACTGGGAAAGGTCCGCGCCATCGACGAGCGTTGCAGGAACGCCGAAGCGTGGCAGCATGTCTTCGATGACATAGAGACATGCCCCAAACATCGCTCGCGCGGCAACGACGTGATCGCCCGCTTTGAGCTGCGCCATCAGCGCCGTTGTGACCGCGGCCATGCCGCTCGACGCCGCCCGCGCGGCTTCGGCACCTTCAAGGAGCGCCATGCGCTGCTCGAACATCGCAACCGTTGGGTTGGAATAGCGCGAATAGACAAAACCTGGCTCGGCGCCCTTCATCCGCGCCTCGGCAGTCTCCATATCGGGGTAGGAATAAGCCTGGGTGAGGAAAAGGGCTTCGGAGACCTCGCCAAATTGTGACCGCGACGTGCCGCCATGGACGAGCTGGGTCATAGGGTGCATCTTTGCGAGATCAGGCTTCTGTCTGCGGCGTTCCATGCCCCTCTCCTCCCGCCCGGCGGCGAAGCTATCCAGGCACTGACGGGGAGCTCCCGTCCTTTTTGCTCAGGCGCGCCCCTGATTACCGCCGGGGCGGCTGCATCTCAAGGATTGCGCGGCCTCGAAATCCGGTGGACATCCCAATTTGCAGCCAGAACCTCATCGGCAAAGGGTCTCGATCGCACTAAGGTCAGAGGACCCTAAGGAATATTCGCGGTGAATTGATGCGCTCGAGCCTGATGCCCTCCTCCACTGCCACCATGACGCAGGAGGCCATTGACCAGGATTTTCAATTCGGCGCTCAGTTCGGCCTGCTCGCGCGCGAGAAGATCGAGCTCATGGTCCGCCGGGGTATTATCGTGGCCCCCGACATCGGCGCATCGCAACTTCAGCCTGCAAGCCTCGACTTGCGCTTGGGCGCGCGCGCTTACCGCGTTCGTGCGAGCTTCCTGCCGGGAAAAAACTGTCCGGTGCGGGACCGCTTAGAGGCCTTAAGGGGCGGCGCAGATGAGATCAGCCTCGAAGGAGGCGGCGCGATCCTGGAGCGCGGCTGTGTTTATCTCGTGCCGCTGATCGAGAGCCTGCGGCTGCCGGAGAGCATTTGCGCGGTGGCCAACCCAAAAAGCTCAACCGGCCGTCTCGACATCTTTACCCGCCTGATCACCGATGGCTCGGACGTTTTCGACCGGGTGGCGAGCGGCTACTCCGGGCCGCTCTGGGCCGAGGTCTCGCCGCGCAGCTTCACCGTCCGGGTGCGCAAGGGGACAAAGCTCAACCAGCTGCGCTTTCGACGGCTCAATCCCGGGCAGCCCGGCCGGGCAGAGTTCGGGATCAGCGAGAAAGAGCTGCAGGAGCGACATAGGCGGATGCCGCTCGTCGACGGAAGTTTCGAGTGGCGGCGGGACGGGCTCGTGCTTCACGCCGGGCTCTCTGCCGCGGAGCCAAGCCGGATCATCGGCTACCGGGCGCAGAAGCACACTGATATTCTCGACGTGGACAAGGCGGGGACTTACCGGGCCTGCGAGTATTGGGAAGCGCTCTACGCCCGCCGGGACAAGCGGCTCATCCTCGATCCGGACGAATTCTATATTTTAGCTTCGCGCGAGCGCTTGCAGATCCCGCCCGATCTTGCCGCCGAAATGGTGCCGATCGACCCGGCGATGGGGGAGTTCCGTGTGCATTATGCAGGCTTCTTCGATCCCGGTTTTGGCGCGGGGCCAGACGGCCGGCCTTGTGCGCGCGCGGTGCTTGAGGTGCGCAGTTACGAGGTGCCCTTCTCGCTGGAGGACGGCCAAATCATCGGCCGCCTCGTCTTCGAGAAGCTGGCGGAGCCGCCGCGGCTCCTTTACGGCGCGGGCGGTTCCTCGAGCTACCAGGGGCAGGGCCTCAAGCTTTCAAAGCATTTCTGCGCCGAGGATTTGTAGAAAAGCCCTCCCGCGCGGGTTTGCGCGCAAGCTTTGCCGGTGCGCGAAGACGTGGTAAGCTGCGTCATGCTTTGTGTCACCAATTCTGATGCCGCGGAGGCGCGATGCGCGCTCGTGCCTTAGCGGCCATCGCAGCGGCATTGGCCGCGCTCCCCGCGGCAGTCTGCTTTGCCCAGGCGCCTGGACCAGTGACCAGAGCTGGTGGCGGCCCGGCCGGCACTGGCTTTGGCGGAGCGGTTCCCATCTCCCCGGGCCAGGTGCCTGTGATCACCGGAAAGGGTCACATCGGCGCCGGGACTGGCGGGACCTCGCTCGGCCTGGGGAATGCGACTGGCGGCATCGGTGATACTCCGCGTGCTGGCAGCGGCGGAGTTCACGATGGCCTCAGCTGGGGACTGAATACGGGCGGCATTGCCGGATCGGGCCGAGGCCTCAGCGCCGGCGCGGGCGGCGCCCGCGAAGTCGGCACCTATGGTACCCGCACGGGAGGGATTAACGGCAGCGCCATTGGCGCAGGCACCGGAGGGCTGGGCGATCTCAACAGCCTCGGCGCGGGAACAGGCGGCACCAACGAGCAGAACGCGCCGAGATTCCGCATTGTCCAGTAGAGGAAACACGCCGATTTGGGCGGGGGCGCAGAGCCTTCGCTGCGGTTCGCAATGCTGCGGCCGCCTGCGGCAAGGGCGCCGCTTGGAACGGTGCCGCCGAGCTCGCAGTTCTCCCGAGCCTCTTTATAACCTAATCATGAGCTAAAAGCTGGAGCGAATCCTTGCCGTCGGCGAACACGCAGCGGGAATTGATTCTGCGGCTGCTTGTGCTCGCGGCGGGCGCCGCCGTAATTTTCCTCGCTCTTGCCGCGCTCTCCAGGAGAAGGCCTTTGCAACGAACAGAGAAGAAGCCGGGTCTTCTGCTGCGATTGCTCCTCTTTTGCGCGAAGGCCATCGTTGTCCTCTATCTCGCCATTGATGCGATTTTCGCGCCGCTATTCCGGCCGCTTTTCCGTTGGATCGTCAGAATCGTCGATTTCATGCGGCTGCAGGACCTCATTGCCGCGATGCCTCCCTATGCCATTCTGGTATCCCTTGCCGTGCCTTTCGGCATCGCCGAGCCGGCCAAATTAATCGCCTTGTATCTGATCGCCGCGGGTCATTTCAAAGCCGGTGTGATCATGACGGTGCTGGCGCATCTCTTGACCCTCGTGGTTGTCGAGAGGATTTATCATGCAGGCCGCGCGAAGCTCTGGACGATCGGATGGTTTGCAAAGCTCATGGAATGGCTAATTGGAATTCGTGACCGCCTGCTTGCGTGGGCGCGCAGCACCAAAGTATGGAGATTTATCCAAAGAGTAAAACGGAACGCTGCGCTGCTTGCTCAGAGGCTCAAGCGCCGTTTCCGCACCGGGCGGGCGTTCTAGGCCAGTGATAGAATTGCCTCTTATGGCTCGAGTACCGAATCCCAGTAAAGATAATCAAGCCAGCTTTCGTGCAGGTAATTTGGAGGAAACTGACGCCCATTCTGATGAAGGTCGTTGACGGTTGGCTGATGCGGCGCCCGCTCTGGCCACATCTTGGCTTCGGAAGGCAGCCGGTCGCCTTTACGGAGATTGCAGCTGGAACAAGCAGCGACGACATTTGTCCAGATCGTCGTTCCCCCTCGGGAGCGGGGGACCACATGATCGAAAGTTAAGTCTTCGCGCGAGCCGCAGTACTGGCAACTGAAGCGGTCGCGAAGAAATACATTGAACCGGGTGAAGGCAGGGTGCCGCGATGGTTTGATATAGGTCTTAAGCGAGATTACGGATGGAAGGCGCATCTCGAAGCTCGGACTTCGGACCGTTTTGTCGTAGCTTGAGACGATATTCACCCGTTCAAGGAAAACAGCCTTGATCGAATCCTGCCACGACCAGAGGGAGAGAGGATAATAGCTCAATGGGCGAAAATCGGCATTGAGCACCAGCGCCGGACAGGCATCAGGGGATACCCGCAGTTGAGAGTGAATGGTCACATCAGCCACCTCTCCAGCGCTGCCCGCAAGCAGCAGTGCTCCTGCGCTCACCTCTGCACTGATTCCAAAGAGCCGATCAACATTCTACATTCGTAATGACAGATTTGTGAAGGCGTATCAACCTAAGGCTTAGCGACGATCACCGCGTTGGAATCGGAGTTCCGCTCCGGTAGTCATAAAATCCACGCTGGGCTTTGCGCCCGAGCCATCCGGCTTCGACATATTTGACGAGCAGCGGGCAGGGGCGGTATTTCGGATCGGCCATACCGTCGTGCAACGTTTGCATCACGGCAAGCACCACATCGAGGCCAATGAAGTCGGCGAGTTGCAACGGCCCCATGGGATGATTGGCCCCAAGGCGCATGGCGGTGTCGATCGATTCGACGGATCCCACACCCTCATAGAGTGTATAAATCGCCTCATTAATCATAGTCAGCAGGATGCGGTTGACGATGAAAGCCGGGAAGTCCTCGGCAACTGTAAATGTTTTGCCAAGGCGGGCGACGAGATCCTTCGCCGATTCGAAGGTCGCGTCATCGGTTGCAATGCCGCGAATGAGCTCAACGAGCTGCATACGCGGCACGGGATTCATGAAATGGATGCCGATGAACCGTTCCGGCCTGTCGGTCGCTGAAGCAAGCCTCGTAATCGAAATGGAGGATGTGTTCGTTGCGATCAGCGCCTTTGGCTTCAAGGAGGGGCAGAGCATCTTGAGAATCTTCCGCTTGATCTCCTCGCTCTCGGTCGCTGCTTCGATAACGATATCGCAATCGTTGAAGGCATCGTAATCAAGGGCGGGCTTAATCAGATTGAGCGCGGCGTCGCGGGCAGCAGGTTCGATCTGCTTGCGCTCGACCTGGCGCGCAAGATTGCCTGCGACCGTCGCAAGCCCTGCATTGATGCGCGCCTCCGAGATGTCATGGATGACAACTTCAATGCCGGCTTGAGCGCAGACCTGCGCGATCCCTGTGCCCATTTGGCCTGCGCCAATGATCCCAATTTTTTTGATGTTCATCTCATCCGTCCGTAGCGGGAGTCATAGGTAAAATCCTGGCTGGCACCCGCTTCCTGCAAGCTCTCGCGGATCGGCTGCGATCCTATGCGGGGCAAAATGCCCCGCATACAGTTCCATTGACGTAAAACGAAAGCGTTCCGCACCCAATTGAGTGCCCAGCAGCGCCAAATTCAGAGCGGGTTGCACCAATCTGGTCGCCGGAGATTTATCGTAAAAGCCTCGTTCTGTCACATCTTTCAGGCGCTAGTAGCCTGCCTTCGCAAGCTCCTCGTTGAGGGCAGGGAGAATATCGAACAAGTCTCCCACGAGCCCGTAGTCCGCGATTTGAAAGATCGGCGCCTCCTCATCCTTATTGATCGCAACTACGACCTTGGAGTCTTTCATTCCGGCCAAGTGCTGGATTGCGCCGGAGATGCCCACGGCGATATAAAGGGCGGGCGCGACGATCTTGCCGGTCTGGCCCACTTGCCAATCATTCGGCGCATAGCCCGCATCGACCGCCGCGCGCGAGGCGCCGATCGCTGCTCCAAGCTTATCCGCGATGGGCTCGAGTAAAGCCTTGAACTTTTCGGCGTTGCGCAATCCGCGGCCGCCGGAGATGACGATTTTTGCCGAGCCGAGATCAGGCCGGCCGGTTCTGGCAAGCGACTCATCCTTGAACCGCGAAAGCCCCGGATCGGGCCCAGGCACAATCTTCTCGATCACAGCCGTGCCGCCAACACCCGCCGCGGGAAAGGCGGCCGCGCGCACCGTGATCACTTTCTTGGCACCTGCCGATTGCACCGTCTCGATCGCGTTTCCGGCATAGATTGGCCGCTCGAAAGTATCGGGCGAGAGCACGGCCGTCACCTCGGAAATCTGCATCACATCGAGGAGGGCTGCGGCGCGCGGCATCACGTTCTTGCCAGTCGAGGTTGCCGCGGCAATGAGCGCGGAATAAGGACCGGCGAGCCCGGCGAGCAGAGCGGCCAGAGGCTCGGCCAGGTGATGACCATAAAGCGGATGATCGGCGAGAAGAACTTTCTCAACCCCGTCGAGCCGCGCCGCGGCGTCGGCCGCGCCCGCGGCATTCTCTCCCGCCACGAGGACATGGACCGGCCCCTGGAGCGCCCTGGCGGCCGTCAGCGCCTTCGCTGTTGCTTCGTTGAGTGCGCCATCCGCATGCTCGGCAAGAAGCAAGGCCGCCATCAAAGCACTCCCGCTTCATTCTTGAGCCTCGCCACCAGCTCGGCGGCGGAGGCAACCTTGATCCCTTTCTTGCGGGCGGGCGGTGCGGCGACCTTCAAAACCTTCAGACGCGGCGCAATGTCGATGCCGAAATCCGCAGCCGCAGTTTCCTCAATCACCTTCTTCTTCGCTTTTACGATATTGGGAAGCGTTGCGTACCGGGGCTCGTTAAGGCGAAGGTCGGTTGTAATGACGGCAGGAAGCTTGAGAGTGAGCGTTTGAAGGCCGCCGTCCACCTCGCGGGTCACATCGACAAAGCCCTCGCTCAAGACGACTTTCGAGGCAAAGGTGCCTTGGCTCCAGCCAAGCAGGCCCGCAAGCATCTGCCCCGTTTGGTTGCAATCATCGTCGATCGCTTGCTTGCCGAGAATGACAAGGGAGGGATCTTCTCTCAAGGCTATCGCTTTCAGCAGCTTCGCAACAGCAAGCGGCTCGGCCGGCTGCCCAGCCTTGATGAGAATGCCGCGATCGGCTCCCATCGCAAGGCCGCTCCGGATCGTCTCGGCGGCTTGCGGCGGACCAATTGAAACTAAGATCACTTCGGAAGCCTTGCCGGATTCTTTGAGGCGCAGCGCTTCCTCGACCGCAATCTCGTCAAAGGGGTTCATCCCCATTTTGACGTTGTCAAGATCGACTCCCGAGCCATCGGACTTCACTCTGACCTTGACGTTGAAATCGACCACCCGCTTCACGGGAACGAGGATTTTCATGCGAAGCACTCGCGGACTGGCAGAGGCAGCAGGCGCGGTTAGGTACAGGCCCCGAAACGGCAAGTCAACGCGAGCGGGGTCGCACCGGCGCTCCATTGAGCTGCAGCGGCGGGAATGTAGTTTACCCCAGATAGATATTGCGAGGTGTGAGTGCGCAAGGATTCGGTCCTGATTTCCGGCATCGGCATAGCGGGCCCTGCGCTCGCCTATTGGCTTCGCGAGCACGGCTATGAGCCAACGCTTGTTGAACGCGCCCCGCACCCGCGCAACAGTGGCTATGTTATCGACTTTTGGGGCGCTGGCTATGATATTGCCGGAAAAATGGGGCTGCTCCCTGGACTTAAGCGCGAGTGCTATGCAGTTGAGGAAGTGCGCTTCGTCGATGCGAAAGGGCACCGAATTAGCAGCTTAGATGTGGATGTTTTCCGGTCGCTGACTGGGGGCCGCTATATCAGCATACCACGGGCAGATCTGGCCAGGCTTCTACTCGAAAAGGTAATGGACCGCTGCGAGATCATTTTTGGCGGCGAGATCGCTGCAATCGAGCAAACTGACAAGAAGGCCCGGGTCGCATTCAAGCAAGGCACCGAGCGGCAGTTCGATCTCGTGATCGGCGCGGATGGACTCCATTCGCGTGTGCGCAATCTCGTCTTCGGCAATCGCCATCGTTACGAGAGATATCTTGGCTATGTAGCCGCAGCGTTCGAAGCAGAAGGCTACAGGCCGAGAGATGAGGGGGTTTACGTCAGCTATGCGGTCCCGGGTAAGCAAGTATCCCGCTTCGCCTTGCGGGATGATCGAACGCTCTTCTTCTTTATATTTGCTGCCCTGCCGGACGTATGCAGCACGCGTGACGCCGCAGCGCAAAGGGCTCTCCTTCGTGAAGAGTTCGGCGGCATCGGCTGGGAGTGCCCAAATATTCTTGCGGCGATTGATGATAAGGATCTTTATTTTGACCGCGTCAGTCAGATCGAGCTATGCACTTGGTCGCAGGGGCGGGTGGCTCTGATCGGTGATGCCGCCTTTTGTCCCTCGCTGCTGGCAGGGCAGGGGGCTGCCCTTGCAATGCTGTCGGCCTATGTGCTTGCAGGGGAGCTGACAGAGAGGGCGGGGCAGCCGGAGGCGGCGTTTCAGCGCTACGAGCAGCTGCTGCGGCCTTTGATCGCATCGAAGCAGCGGGCTGCACGGCGGTTTGCGGGTTCGTTCGCGCCAAAAACAGCGTTCGGCGTCTTCTTACGCAATCAGTTGATTAAGTTCGTCCCACGTTCACTGCTTGCACGTGCGGCTCTTGGGAGCCTCGCCGACCGGATCAAGCTGCCGGATTATTCGGGCCATTCGGGCGGGTGATTGCGGCAACCCGTTCGACTTACCGGTTCCGTCCCGGCACCCATAGGATATCGGCCTCGCCCTTACTGTTCAGATAGCGCGCCGCAACAAACAGGAAATCGGAGAGCCGGTTGACATATTTGATGACCGGCACGCCGACCGCCTCACCGGGGGTGCCGGCAAGCGCGACGAGCACGCGCTCGGCCCTGCGCGTAATAGCTCTCGCAAGGTGAAGAGCCGCCGAGGCCCGTGAACCGCCAGGCAGGACGAATGAGCGCAAGGGCTTAAGGTCCGCGTTGAGCTCGTCGATCTCGCGCTCGAGCCGGTCGATTTGCGACTGAACCATCCGCAACGGCTCTCTCGCGAGGGTGGTGCTCGCGGGCATGCAAAGATCGGCACCAAGATCGAAGAGATCGTTTTGAATGCACAGCAGCATCGCATCGATTCTTGCGCAGCTTGCATCGGAGGCGGTTTCAAGCCTGGCTAGCCCGATGGCCGAGTTTGCTTCATCAATCGTTCCATACGCTTCGATCCGGAGGTCGTGCTTAGGCCTCCGCTCGCCGGTACCGAGCGCAGTGGTTCCGTCGTCTCCTGTCCTCGTATAGATCCTGTTCAAGACAACCATGGGCGCGCACGCTCAAAGTTTCGCCGCAAGCCACAAGAGGGCGACGATGATCACCACAACGGCAAATTGCGCGCCCACCCGCCAGCGCATCAGCCTTTGCGACCGTTGAGGATCGCCGCCGCGCATGGTGTTGAGGAGTCCGATTAAGAACACGAGGCCGACGCCCGCGACACCAATGGCCGCCAAGACGCTAATCATAGAATGCATTCTGGTGCAATCCTCGCTTTCCGTGCCAAAACTTGGGGCAGCTCAGGTGCGCGGCCGGCTCAATAGCGTCGGAGTAAGCGGTCAAGATACTCCAATTCCTCGTGCGGGCGCGATGGCTCGCCAAGCCTGCGCCGCAGCTCCTCCAAGACGCGGCGCGCCCGCTCGGCAGCCGGCACGCCCATCGGGTCGAAGCGGGCCGCCGGATTGTTGAGCCCGCGGTCGCGGCCGAGAGGATCGCTTTCCCCGGCCGCGCCGAAGCCTCCTGGCGAGCCCGGTGCTTCTGCTTGCCCGTCCTCTCCGTTTCCCTCACCCTGCATAGATTCCGCTAGATTCTGCGCGGCATCGCGCAAAGCCTCGACCGCGCGGCCCTGGGCCGAAACGGCGGTGTCTCGATCCGGTCCCCGGCCAAGTGCGCCTTCGGCCTCACGCATCGAACGATCCGCCGTGCCAAGGCCCTCGGCTTGCCCCTGGAGTTCGCCGAGACGCTTCTGCAGCTTCTCGAGCCGGTCGCGCAAGGCTTTCTGGCGGCTCGCCAAATCGGGGTTGCCAGCTTGATCACCGTTAGGAGCCCCGGGCATGAGAGACTGCCTCCCGCCCTCTTGGCCGAGGCCCTCTTCATTCGCCTCCGGCTCGTCGCCGCCTTGGCCGAAGACGTCACTAAACGTCTGCAGGCCCGGAAGCCCGAAGCGGCCGTGCTCCTCGCGCTGGCGATGCCTCTCCGCCTCGCCGCTGCGGTAGGTCTCGTCACGCAAATCCTGCTGGTCCTGACCCAAACGGCTGAGCTCGTCGAGCATACCCCTCATTTCCTGCATCCTGGGGTCGGGCTTGTGCGGCCGGGCGGTGCGCAAATTTTCGAGAATATCTTGGAGCTGGTTGAGCAGGTTGCGCGCGCCTGCGCTATCGCCCGAGCGCAGCATGTCCTGCATTTCATCGAGCATTTTTTGCAGCTGCCGTGGACTGATCTGGCGCCCTTTCCCTTCGAGGCCGGCAAGGTTTTCATCGCCCGGCGCACTCTTTTGCTGGGCGGCGAGCCCTTGCAGGAACTTATCCATCGCCGCCCGCAAGTTCCCGGTGAGCTTGCGGATTTCCTCTTCGCTCGCGCCGCGCTGCAGCGCCTCGAGCAGCTCCTGCTCGGCGGCGCGCAGGTCGCGTTCGGCCGCAGAAAGATCGCCGCTGTCGATGCGCAAAGCCATTTGCCAGAGGAAATCGGCGACTTCCATCAGCTCGCGATCATTTCCTGCCGCATTCAGCTCCTCCAAAGCCACTCGCAGGCCGAGATAGACCCCAGCGCTGGTGCCGAACGCTTCGGGCGCGATCGTCAACGCTTCGAGCGCGGTTGCAACCCGCGCCTTGTCGTCTGGCGCAAGGACGAGGTTGCGGCGCTGCTCGGCCAGCGCGCGGGCAAGGGGCTTAATAAAAGGTTTCTGCGGCAAGGTGATCTCGACGGGCTTGCTCTTGCCCTCATTGCCTGCTTCGTCGCGGGCCGTCAAAACCATCGCGACTCGTGCGCCAGCCCAGGGATGCTCGGAGAGATCGCCGGTCGTGTCCGCTTCCCCAGAAAGAGCGGGCGGGGGCGGCAAGAGAAGCGAAAGACGCGGCGGCTCGGCAAGCGAGCGTTTGGAAGCGCGCCCGCCCGGCAGCACGGGCTTGGCGAAATTCGCCTCGGCGCTGGTGACGCCGTAATCGTCACTAACACTGTACTTTAGGGTGATCGACCCACGCGCGTTAAATTTCGGCGGCGCCGTCAGCTCAATAGAGGGCGGCAGATCGGGAATGGCACGGATGTCGAAGGCGCCAAGCTCCTTACCAGACTGGGCGATGGACAATTGCGCATCGCCGCGCAAAAGAAGCCGGATTTCGTCGCGGGCCGCACCCGAATCGCCTGGCTCCGGGGCCGATCCGGAGCCTGCGCCCGCCGGAATAGGCGCCGGTGTATCTTTTGCCTCGATTGCCTGAAGCCCGCCTTTTGCACCGATCGCGAGCGACTTCTTTGGCCCGTGGACGATCACAATCGATTGGGCCGGAGCCTCAATCTTTTGGGGAGCCTCGCCGAAGGCGGGCCCTCGGGCCGGCGCGAGAGGCAGGACGAGCGGCGGCTTGCCGGTGTAGGCCGGAGGATCGATCCAAGCATCGATCCGCGGCGCTGCCCCTTGCGAAACCCCTGAGCGCCAATCGAAAGCCGCGGCGAGGCGGACACTTTTCTCGGGGCCGGCAATAAAGCCAGTCGCAATGAGAGCCACGAGAACGGCAGCGCGCAAAGCATAACGGTCAAGCTCTGCGGTTCGCGGAGAAGGCAGGCCCGTTCGCAGCAGAGGCAGTGTCTGAGCCGCACGGCGCTGGTGAAGATCCCAAAAGGCCGCGGTCAGGGGGTCATCCGCCCCATTGCCAAGGCGGTCATCGATGGCATTCGCGGGCTGCCAGGGGAGCCCAGAGGCGCGATCGATCCGGGCAAGCGCTTCCTTGCGCGAAGGCCAGCGGAAGTGGCGCACCGGCCAAAGCGAAACAAGGAGCGCGCCGCAGAGCGCCACGCTGCCGAGAATACGGGCCCAATGCGGCGCGCCAAGCCAAATTCCTGTCCAGGAAACGCAGACAAAGGCGCCAAGGACAATGAGCGGCGGAATCAAAACGCGCCAAGCGCGCTCGAAAAGAAGGACAGCCTGCGCCTTAGACGTAAGCGCCTCGAGGCGAGGATTTCCCGCTCGCCCGTCGGGCGGATGCTCCGGCTGTGCCGGCCCTAAGCGCCGAAGTCTCGGCAATGAACTCACTCTCCCAAGGAGGCGGCCAGTGGGCCTCAAGAGAGGCTAACATGGGGGCCGCCTGGCGCCAGAGGAAGACTCTTACATTCTAGCTCAACCAGGCCGGAATTTTGTCGAGGCTGATCAATTCCTCGTAGGTCCCGCGCGGGCGTATCACCGCGAACTCTTTGCCATTCACGAGAACCTCCGGCACCAGAAGCCTCGTATTGTAGGTGCCGGCCTGCACCGCCCCATAGGCCCCCGCCGACATGACGGCAAGGAGATCTCCAGGCGAAGGCTCGGCGACCGGCCGTCCGAGGGCTATGTAGTCTCCCGTCTCGCACACCGGCCCGGCGATATCGGCGACAAGCTCGCGCCTCTCTCGCCTTAGATAGACGGGGACAACCTCGTGGTACGCGTCATAAAGCGTTGGGCGGACTAGGTCGTTCATTCCCGCATCGACTATCACGAAGGTCTTGGCGTCCCCCTGTTTCACATAGAGGACGCTAGTGACAAGGATGCCGGCGTTTCCCGCAATGAGCCGGCCCGGCTCGAAGACAAGGCGGCAGCCAAGGGGCTTGAGCTTCGACTTGACGATCTCTGCATAGCGCTCGGGATGATAGCTCTCCGGGTCCTCCCAATGCGCGTAGGGAATTCCAAGCCCGCCGCCAAGGTCGATATGCTCGATGCGGTGCCCGTCGGCCCGCAATAAGGAGACGAACTCCGCGATGACCCCAAAGGCTGCGGCGAAGGGCGCAAGATCGGTGATTTGCGAGCCGATATGAATATCGACGCCGGTTATGCTTAGGCCCGGCATCGCAGCGGCTTTGGCATAGGCCTCCCGCGCCCGGCTTAAGGGGATGCCGAACTTATTTTCCGCTTTACCGGTCGCGATCTTGGCGTGCGTCTTGGCGTCGATGTCGGGATTGACGCGAAGCGCGACATTCGCCGGCCGGCCTTGGCCGGATGCGAGCTTCGAGAGGGCAAGGAGCTCGGGCTCCGATTCGACATTGAAGCAGAAGATACCGCGCTCAAGCGCCAGGGCCATCTCCTCGCGCGTTTTCCCCACGCCGGAAAAAGTGATCTTTCCGGGCTCGGCGCCTGCGGCAATTGCGCGCCTGAGTTCGCCCCCCGAGACCACGTCCATCCCGGCGCCGAGCCTTGTCAGTGTCCTCAGCACCGCTTGGTTGGAATTCGCCTTCACCGCGTAGCAGACGAGATGAGGAAGGCCGGAAAAGGCGGCGTCGAAAACCTCATAGTGCCGCACAAGAGTGGCGGTCGAGTAGCAATAAAAAGGCGTGCCAACACTTGCCGCGATCAGAGGAAGCGCGACATCTTCGGCATGCAGGATGCCGTCTCTGAAATTGAAATGATGCATGGCCGCTCAGAGCAGGGGATCGAGGAAAAACGGCTTTGCCGGAACTCGCGCGGCGGCGGGAGTTGCGGGTCCGGGCGGAGCGGCAGGGGCGCCTGCTCCCGGAAGGCCGCCAGGGGCGGCGGGCGCTTCGCTATCGCCTAGCCTCCCTGTCAGGGGAAAGGAAGAGACGGCCGCGCCGGGGGGCGGCTCGAGCGGCCCGCGCCGCCCGCACGAGGCAAGGCAAAGGGCGGCACCCGCCGCGAGCACAAGGAAGAAAATGTTTGCGAAGCGGAATGTCACGGCGCAAGCTCCAAACCGCGACTATAGCCTCTCACCGGAAAAAAGGATACGCCAGCCGTACGTGGCCAGACCAGCCGCGCTCTTTTGCTCCGGCTCTTTGAAACCCGGGCCGCCGGCCGCGGCTTTCACATTTGGCTGTCTGGGGTTGCAGAAGCCGGTTACTTGGCTTATATGCTGATTCAGCTTTGATGCTTCTCATAACGGTCGTTCGATCGTCAGATCACGCTGTTGAGAGTGGGCCCTGCGGGACCCGCTCTTTTTTATTACCTTGTGCCGGAGCAGCCGGCGATGTGCCCGTTAAGCTTGGACCGCAGCAGCAAGGGGATGCTCGAGGACCCGCAAGGCGTCGGCGAGCCTCGTCTCATCGAGGAAACCGGAATTGCCGCACGCGTGGCGCATGTGGCTCAGCCAATTCTGGCGGGCATCGGCTACCGGCTCGTGCGGGTCAAGCTATCGGGCCAGGCCGGCCTGACGGTCCAGATTATGGCGGAGCGGCCAGACGGGTCGATGACGATCGACGACTGCAAGGCTGCAAGCGAAGCTCTTTCGCCCGCGCTCGACGTGGACGATGTCATAAAGGGAGCCTACCATCTCGAGATTTCGTCGCCGGGGATTGACCGTCCGCTTGTCCGCCTGTCCGATTTTCTGCGTGCCCGCGGCCGCGAAGCGAAGATCGAGATGACCGCTGACGTTGACGGGCGCAAACGGTTCCGCGGCCGGATCGCGGCCGTCGAAGGCGAGGGCCGCGAGGCAGTTCTTGTGCTCGAGCGCACGGACGCCAAGCCGGGCGAGCCTGAAAGAGTCTTGCTGCCGCTTGCCCGGCTGGCTGCCTCGAAGCTCCTCTTAACCGAGGAGCTGATACGGCATTCGCTCCGCTCGGAAAAAGCGGCGCGCGGTGCAAAAGGCGCAGAAACCGAGCCGGAAACTTTGGAGAAGCAGGAAGCAGCGAAGCAAGAGCATGGCCCGGCGGGTTTCGGAGGCCAAATGACGAGGCGGGCCAGAACACAGCTGGCGAAATTGCCGGGCCGGCGCAGGAAAAATGCGGGGGCGCCCGGAAGAGGAGACCAAAATGGCAGTAAGCGCCAATAGGCTGGAGCTTTTGCAAATTGCGCATGCAGTTGCGCGGGAGAAGTTGATCGATCCGCAGATCGTGCTCGCGGCGATGGAAGACGCGATCCAAAAAGCCGCCCGTTTCCGCTACGGGCAGGAGACGGAGGTCCGGGCGGAGATCAGCCCGAGGACGGGCGATGTCCGCCTATCCCGTCTGCTTCTCGTGGTCGATAAGGTCGAGAACGATGCCACTCAGATTTCGTTGGAGGACGCCCGGAAACGAAATCCAGCCGCTCAGCTTGGCGATTGGATCGCCGATCCTCTGCCGCCCTTCGATTTTGGACGGATTGCCGCTCAGTCGGCAAAGCAGGTCATTGTTCAGAAGGTTCGCGAAGCCGAGCGTGAGCGGCAATATGAGGAGTATAAGGACCGGATTGGCGAAATCGTCAGCGGCGTTGTCAAGCGGGTGGAATATGGCAATGTGATCGTTGATCTCGGGCGCGGCGAAGCCACGATCAGGCGGGATGAGCTCATCCCGCGGGAGACGTTCCGGCCGGGTGACCGCGTGCGCGCTTATGTCTACGATGTCCGGCGGGAGCAGCGCGGGCCGCAAATCTTTCTCTCGCGCACCCATCCTCAGTTCATGGCCAAGCTTTTCCGGCAGGAAGTGCCGGAAATCTATGACGGTGTCATCGAGGTCAAAGCAGTTGCCCGCGACCCGGGCTCCCGGGCCAAGATTGCCGTGTCCTCGCGCGATTCGTCAATCGACCCGGTGGGGGCGTGTGTCGGCATGCGCGGCTCGCGAGTTCAGGCCGTCGTGAACGAGCTGCAGGGCGAGAAGATCGATATCATCCCGTGGTCGCCCGACGCAGCGACGTTCATTGTCAACGCCCTTCAGCCGGCAGAGGTCGTCAAGGTGGTTCTTGACGAGGACTCTTCGCGCATTGAAGTCGTCGTTCCCGACGACCAGCTTTCTCTCGCGATCGGAAGGCGCGGCCAAAATGTGCGGCTTGCCTCCCAGCTAACGGGCTGGGATATCGACATCCTGACCGAGGCAGAAGAATCCGAGCGCAGACAGAAGGAGTTCACCGAGCGCACCAAGACCTTTATGTCTACTTTGAATGTTGACGAAGTCGTTGGCCAGCTCCTCGCGTCGGAGGGTTTCCGCTCGGTCGAAGAACTCGCCTATGTTGATCGTTCGGAGCTTGCCGCGATCGAGGGTTTCGATCAAGATACGGCAGCGGAAATTCAAAACCGCGCCCATGACTATCTTGCACGGATCGAGGCTGAGCAGGATGCAAAACGCCGCGAGCTCGGGGTTTCGGACGAGCTCAAGGAAGTGGCCGGGGTAACTGCCGCAATCCTCGTGCGGTTTGGCGAGAACAGCATTAAGACCGTTGAGGATTTGGCTGGCTGCTCGACCGATGATCTCATCGGCTGGACCGAGCGCAAGAATGGCGAAGCGGTCAAGCATGCGGGCATTTTGGATGGATTTGAGATCTCGCGCGAAGAGGCAGAAAGCCTCATTATGAACGCGAGGGTAAAGGCCGGGTGGCTTGAGGCGCTGCCCGATCCCTCGAAAGAGGAGAGTTTCGAGAACGAGGCCGCACGATGGGGTTAAAGAGTGGCCGGGCGCGAACGCTGGGGAACTTTGTTGGAACGGACCTGTATTGTCACGCGCAAGAAGTACCCGCCGCAGGATATGATCCGGTTCGTCGTCGGTCCCGGTCAGGCCGTTGTCCCTGATATTTGGCGGAAATTGCCGGGCCGCGGAGTCTGGGTGATGGCGAGGGCGGACATTATAGCCAAGGCGGTGCAGCGCGATGCTTTTTCGCGCAGCTTCAAGACGAACGCCGCTGCTTCGGCGAACCTGCCCGCCGAAGTCGAGGCCCTGCTCATTAAGGACTGCTTGCAACAACTCGCGCTCGCGAATAAAGCGGGACAGGTTTTGGCCGGATTTGCTAAAGTGGAAGAAGCCATCGGCAAAGCCGCGCTCTCGGGACTCATTCACGCGCGCGACGCCAGCGTTGAGGGCGTGCGCAAGCTCGAGAAAAAGCTTTACCGCCGCTATGGCGGGCAACCGGTCCGGCAAATAAACTTGTTCTCGTCCGCAGAGTTGGATTTGGCATTGGGCCGGATAAATGTGATACACGCGGCTTTGCTCGGCCATCCTGCGAGCGAGGCCTTTATAGAGCGGTGCCGGCGATTGGCGCTTTTGCGGTCTGCGCCGGCGGCTGAGCGGCCTTCGGCAGTTGGGCCGCATGGAACGTTGGAATGCCTGGAGCCGTCCGGGACGCACTAACCGAACTGAGCAGAACGCGATACTGATGACTGACGCTAAGAATCCAGGTGAAACGCTGAGCGTTGCTCCGGCCAAGACGCTGACGCTGAGACGTCCCGTCGAGGCGGGAATCGTGCGCCAGAGCTTTTCGCACGGCCGCTCCAAAGCGGTTGTCGTGGAAAAGGTGAAGCGCCGCACGGTTGCGCCGGGCGAAACGCATCATGTGCCGCGCGAGGCCCCTGCGGCGCCATCGCCCGCGGGAGTGGTCCCCAGACCCGCTCAGCAGCGCCCAAGCGGCTCTGCGCAAGCACAGCCGCGCGCCCCGTCGGGTGTCATCCTGCGCTCCCTCACCGAGGAGGAGCAGGAGGCGCGCTCGCGCGCTTTGTCCGAGGCCCGTGAGCGCGAGGCCGAGGAGCGCAAACGCGCCGAGGCTGAGGCACAAGCCCGGGAAGAGCGCGAAGCTCGCGAACGCGAAGAACGAATGGCCGCCGAAACTCGCAAGCGCGAGGAGGATGCAAGGCGCGCCCAAGAAGCGGAGACCAAACGCCGTGCGGAGCTGGAGGCAAAGCGCCGCCTCGCCGGCGAGCCGCCCGCGCCGGCGGCTGCCGCGGCGCGCAAACCTGCGGCCATTGCAATTCCTCCAACCGCTGTTCCAAGGCCATCGCTTGGGGATGAGGAAGAGCTTCCCCATCCTAGCCGGCGGCCCGGTTTGCCGGCAAAGACGGCATCACCTCGCCCTCCGCGCGGAGCCGAGCCCAAGAGCCGCGGCAGATTGACCGTCGCCAGCGTGACCGGGGAAGAGGATGAAGAGCGCACGAGATCGGTGGCGTCCTTCCGGCGCCGCGTTCAGCGCCTGAAGGGCCACATCAGCGAGGCTAAGGAAAAGCTCTCGCGTGAGGTGGTGCTGCCTGAGACCATCACGATTCAGGAGCTTGCAAGCCGCATGTCCGAGCGCGCGGTCGACGTCATCAAGCTCCTGATGAAGCAGGGACAGATGGCCAAGATCACCGATGTGATCGATGCCGATACCGCCCAGCTGATCGCCGAGGAGCTCGGCCACACGGTCAAGCGCGTCTCGGAAGCCGATGTCGAGGAGGGGCTGTTTGGCGCGCCGGACAGGGAGGACGATCTCCTGCCGCGGCCTCCGGTCGTCACCATCATGGGCCATGTCGACCATGGCAAGACATCGCTGCTTGATGCCGTCCGCCATGCCAATGTGGTTGCCGGCGAGGCTGGCGGCATTACGCAGCACATCGGCGCCTATCAAGTGACGGCGCCGAATGGATCGAAAATCACTTTCATCGACACGCCGGGCCATGCGGCCTTTACCGCGATGCGCGCGCGAGGCGCGAAAGTGACAGATATTGTGGTCCTCGTCGTCGCCGCCGATGATGGTGTGATGCCGCAAACGGTCGAAGCGATCTCGCACGCGCGCGCCGCGAATGTGCCGATCATCGTTGCGATCAACAAGATCGATAAGCCCGACGCCAAACCCGAGCGGGTGCGCAACGAGCTGCTTCAGCATGAGGTTCAGGTTGAGTCGCTTGGCGGCGACGTGCTCGAAGTTGAGGTCTCGGCAACCAAAAAGCTCAATCTCGACAAGCTGCTTGAGGCGATTGCCCTGCAGGCCGAGTTGCTCGACTTGAGAGCCAATCCTGCAAGGCCGGCCGAGGGTACGGTGATCGAGGCAAGGCTCGACAAGGGCCGGGGCCCGGTCGCGGCCGTGCTTGTCCAGCGCGGCACGCTCAAGGTCGGCGACATTGTCGTTGCCGGCTCTCAATGGGGCCGTGTGCGCGCTCTCCTCGATGACGCAGGGGAAGTCAGGCAAGAGGCAGGCCCTTCGATGCCCGTCGAGGTATTGGGTTTCTCCGGGTCGCCCGAGGCAGGGGACCGGGTGGCTGTGGTCGAAACGGAGGCGAGGGCGCGGGAGATTACCGAGTATCGCGAACGGCTGAAGCGGGAGAAAGCGGCTGCCCGCGGCGGCATCTCCCGCGGATCGCTCTCCGAGATGATGACCCAGCTCAAGACCGCTGGCCGGAAGGAGTTTCCGCTCGTCATCAAGGCCGATGTTCAAGGCTCGGTTGAGGCGATTGCCGCTGCGCTCGAGAAGCTTAGCACCGAAGAGGTCGCCGCTCGCGTCGTCCATGCGGGTGTTGGCGGGATCACCGAGTCCGACATTACCTTGGCCGAAGCTTCGCATGCCGCCGTTATTGGGTTCAACGTGCGCGCGCACAAGGAAGCGCGCGAGCTCGCGGAGCGGGCAGGTATTGAGATCCGCTACTACAACATCATCTATAATCTGATTGACGACGTGAAGGCCGCAATGTCGGGCCTCCTTGCGCCGACACTGCGTGAAGAGACCCTTGGCTATGCCGAGATTCTAGAGATCTTTACGATCTCCAAGGTCGGCAAAGTTGCTGGCTGCCGGGTTACGGACGGCACGGTTCAGCGCGGCGCCCGTGTCCGCCTTATCCGCGACAATGTCGTGATCCATGAAGGCAAGCTTTCCAGCCTGAAGCGGTTCAAGGACGAGGTGAAAGACGTGCAGGCCGGCCAAGAGTGCGGCATGGCGTTCGAGAACTACCAGGACATGCGCCCTGGCGACACGATCGAGTGCTATACCGTGCAGGAGATCAAGCGCTCGCTTTGATGCGGCAGCAAGTAGCAGCCGGACGGCCGCTGATCTTTCACCAGTCTAAGGCCCCCAGACGCGACTGCATCGAAAAACCGGATAATACCGGGCGCGCGGCGCGCTCCGGGCAGCTTTCCGAGAGATATCCCCATGTCGAGAGCTCATCATCAGCAGGGCGGCGAGCCGTCGCAGCGAATGCTGCGCGTGGCCGAGCTGATCCGCCATGCCATGTCTGATCTCCTGGTCCGCTCGCCAATGGGCGATCCAATTCTTGAGCGCCAGGCGATAACGATCCCCGAGGTGCGTATGAGCCCTGATTTGAAAGTGGCCACAGTCTATGTCATGCCGCTTGGAGGCGGAAATGTCGCCGATGTGATGGCCGCTCTTGAGAGGCATAAGAAGACTCTGCGTGGCGAGGTCGCCCGCCGGGTCAACTTGCGGCTTGCACCCGATATCCGGTTTAGACCTGACGAGAGATTCGATTACGACTCCAAGATCAATGCCTTGCTCTCATCTCCTGAAGTCAAACGCGATTTGGGGAAGGCGGGAGATAAGGCGGAGTGAGCGTCCGCGCGCAGCCAAAGAACAGCGTGAACGCCTGGGCGATTGTTGACAAGCCCATCGGGATGACGTCGACCCGTGCAGTCTCGCGGCTCAAGCGGCTCTTCAATGCCAAGAAGGCGGGGCATGCGGGCACACTTGATCCCATCGCGACGGGCGTTCTGCCGGTCGCTTTTGGCGAGGCCACCAAGACCGTCCCTTTTGTTCAAGACGGTGAAAAGGCGTATCGCTTTACCGTCCGGTGGGGCATCGAAACCGATACAGACGATGCGGAGGGGACAGTCCAAAGGACGTCGGAGCAACGGCCCCTAGCAAGCGACATACTTGCCTTGCTGCCCCGCTTTACCGGCACGATCGAGCAGCTGCCGCCAACCTTTTCAGCGATCAAAATCAATGGCGAGCGGGCCTATGATTTGGCCCGTGATGGAGAGCTGCCTATCCTTTCCCCCCGGCTCGTGACGGTTTACGGGCTTGAGCTCGTTCGCGCTGGAGGCGATGAGGCGGTCTTCGAGGCGCGCTGCGGCAAGGGGACTTACGTGCGGGCGCTGGCACGCGACCTCGGCCGGATTCTGGGGTGCTACGGCCATGTCAGCGCCCTGCGCCGCACGCGCGTCGGGCCGTTCTTCGAAAAGGACGCCCTTCCTTTGGCCGATTTCGAGGCGGCTCCCGATCCTGCACTCCTCCTCGGAGTCGAGGCTGGGCTCGCGGAGCTTCCAAGAGTTGCGGTCGACAGAGATGCCGCCTCGCGGCTGCGGCGGGGCCAGCCCTTGCTACTGCGCGGCCAAGGAGCGCCGGCCGGCGGCCTTGCCTATGCGGTCTTCAGGGGCGTTGCGGTTGCGGTCGGCACTGTCGAAAACGGCGAACTCATCCCAAGCCGGGTATTTAATCTACCCGCTTAAAACTCTTCCTCAGAGTCTCCAGCGAGGGCTTTCAATTTCATTTGCTCTGCCTCGCTGAGCGTTTCCGGCCCGGAAGGGCTAGGTTGCTTGCGCCGCGCAATGATGATGATTACTCCGCCCGCGGCCAGGATCGCAAAGGGCGAGGCCCAAAGCAGCCAAGTCTCGCGCTTCAAAGGCGGCTTCAGCAAAATAAACTCGCCATAACGGCTGACCAGATAGGCGCGAATCTCTTCGTCGCTGTCGCCAGCCTTGAGCCGTTCTCGCACGAGCAAGCGCAAATCACGCGCTAGGGCGGCATGAGACTCGTCAATCGACTCATTTTGGCACACCATGCAGCGCAGCTGCGCGGAGAGCGCCCGCGCCCGGATTTCAAGTTGCGGGTCGGCCAAAACTTCGTCGGGCTGCACCGCGTGTGCTGCCGTTTGCATCAGAAGAAGCGCCAATGCCAGAGCAACTGTGCGCGGAAACATCGTGCCTTCACTCCGCGGGTTGAGTGCGCGCGGCCTCCAATTTGCGCGCCCGGCGGGCGATACCAAACCGGAAGCTCCGGTCGCTGAGCGAAAGACATCCGCCAAACGCCATCACTAACCCGCCGATCCAAATCAAGGCCACGAGCGGTTTCCAGAAAATGCGCGCGTTGACGGTGCCATCCTGTGCCGCATCCGTGATGCTCATATAAACTTGGCCGAGGCCGATTGTTATAATTCCTGCTTCGGCCCTCGTCATGCCGCGCACGGGATAAAATCGCTCGGCAGGCTCAATAATTGCGACCGGCACGCCTCTGGAGAGCACGGCGCACCGGGCAACAGCCTCGCTGTAATTCGGACCATTACGCGCGCTTGCCTTTTCATAAGTGAGCTCGAAGGGGCCAATGGCGATCTGATCGCCGGGCTTCAGCGCCGTGATCTTCTCGGCGCCCCAGCCGGTTGCGGCGAGGCCGAGTAAAGTGATGCCCAATCCCGCATGCGCGAAAGCCGTGCCAAGCGCGTGGCGCGGAACGCCGAGTGCGCGCCCCCGGACCGATTGGGCGGAAAACCCGCCGCCAAAAATTCGCCTGGCGAGGTCTGTCAAAGAGCCGGCGATAACGTAGATCGCAAGCCCTGAGGCAATTGCGCTCAAAGCAGGCCCGCCGCGCAAGGCGGCAAAGATGGCAGCAGCGAGGAGCCCAGCTAGGAAGGCAACAGCCAGTCTCTGCATCGCGCCTGTGAGATCCCCGCGCTTCCAAGCAAGCAGCTGGCCAATCGGCATTAAGACAAACAGCGGAAGGAACAAAGGCACGAAGGTTAAATTGAAGAAGGGCGGGCCAACTGAAATTTTTTGGCCTGTAAGCGCCTCAAGCGCGAGCGGATAGAGCGTGCCAGTAAGGACAGTGGCGCAGCACGTGGTCAAAAAGAGATTGTTGAGGACGATTGCGCCCTCGCGTGAGACGGGCGCGAAAAGACCGCCCTGCTTCAGCCCGCTTGCTTTTGCTGCAAAGAGAGCAAATGAGCCGCCAATAAACACGACAAGAATGAGGAGGATGAAAACGCCTCGCGCGGGGTCGCTCGCGAATGCGTGGACCGACGTCAGAACGCCGGACCTGACGAGAAAGGTGCCAAGGAGCGATAAGGAAAAGGAAATAATGGCGAGGAAAATCGTCCAAATCTTGAGCGCTTCCCGTTTTTCCATCACCATGACGCAATGGAGTAGAGCTGTGGCCGCGAGCCAGGGCATGAGCGAGGCATTCTCGACTGGGTCCCAGAACCAGAACCCGCCCCAGCCAAGCGTGTAATAGGCCCAGTATGAGCCCATGGCGATGCCGAGCGTGAGCGAGATCCAGGCGATCAGGGTCCAGGGGCGCACGAGACGCGCGAAAACCGAGTCGATCCTGCCTAACATCAGGGCCGCTGCGGCGAATGAATACGTAATCGAAAGCCCGACATAGCCGAGGTAGAGGAGGGGAGGGTGGATCGCGAGGCCAGGATCCTGAAGGAGAGGATTGAGATCCTTGCCCTCGATGGGTGGCATTGCGATACGTGCGAACGGATTGGACGTCAAAAGAATGAATAAAAGGAATGCAGAGAGAATCCATGACTGCACGCCAAGGACATTGGCATGGAAGTCTTGAGGGGCTGGCCGCGAGAACAAAGCAACCGCCGCGCCAAAGAGAGAAAGCACCAGCACCCAAAGCAGCATCGAGCCTTCGTGGTTTCCCCAAACTCCCGTGATCTTATAGATGAGCGGCTTGGCCGAATGAGAGTTCTCGATCACATTGATGACCGAGAAGTCGGAAACGACATGCGCGAAGGTCAGGGCGAAATAGGCATAAGCGATTAGCCCAAAGCTCATCACGGATATGGGCGCCGCCACGGCCATAAGCCGCTCGTCGCGCGCGGCGCTGCCCCAAACCGGGAGGACCGAGTTAATGAGCGCGAGTGCCAAGGCGAGGACGAGCGCGTAGTGGCCGGTTTCAATCATCATCATCGCTTCTTCTACAGACCTCTGGCCTGGGCGCCAATTAGCTCGCTATTGCGCTGTTTTGAGTGCCCGCTGACCGTCGCGCCAGACCCCCTGTTTCTTAAGCGCGTCGGCAACGTCGCGTGGCATGTAGCGCTCGTCATGCTTGGCAAGGATGCTGCTCGCGTGAAAGACCCGGCCCGCGCCCAGGGTGCCCTCGGCGACCACACCTTGCCCCTCCCGGAAGAGATCGGGCAAGAGCCCAGTATAGGTCACCTCCACTTGCTGCTTAGTATCGGTAATGGCAAACCGGACGGTCTGATTGCCTTCCCGCACAACCGTGCCCTCCTTCACAAGCCCGCCTATGCGCAGCTTCTGGCCAGGATGCGCAGCCTTCTGCATGAGCTCGCTCGGCGTATAAAAGAAGACGATACTGTCCTTCAAAGCAAAGAGGACGAGACCGAGGGCAAGGCCAAGCGTGCCCGCGGCCGAAGCGATGAAAGCGAGGCGGCGTTGTTTGCGCGTCATCAGGAAATCAGCCTTCGAGACCAAGCTCACGCGCCAGCGCCTCAAGGCGTGCAAGCGCGTCCTTATCGTCCGCAAGGCTGCGTCTGGCATTTAGAATTGCCGCGCGGGCCTTGGCTGGCTCGTTGAGGACCGCATAGGAGCGCACGAGGCGGAGCCAGCCCTCCGCATCCCGCCCATTCTGGGCAAGGCGGGCGGCAAGTCCATCGACCATAGTGCGGATCGCATCCTTCTGCTGCGCTTGAGGCATTGCGGCCAGTCTGGCAGCTGGATTGAGAGGTTCGTCGAGCGTTGCAATGCGTTCCCGCAGAGCCTTCGCCCATAGGGCACCATCTGGGGCCTCCGCGGCAAGCTTGCCCCAAATCTCCTTCGCACTATCCAGAGCGCCCGCCTGCTCGGCGGCAAGCCCAAGAAAGAAGCGGGGCTTAACCGCTTGCGGCTCCTTTGCGGCTGCTGCTTCGAAGGCCTGTCTTGCCTCTTCCGTGACCGCGCCATTGGCCGCTACGGTCAAAGCTTCACCATAAAGCGTTTCCCGTGGTGCTGTTTCGCCCAGAAGGCGCAACGCCGAGCGCGCGGCATTGACAGCATCCTGCACGCGGCCAAGGCGCAGATAAACCGGCGCCAGCACTTCATAGCCGCGCCCGTCCTCTGGATTGTCCCTAAGATGGGCTTCGATCTTTGCGACGGCCGCCGCGATGTCTCCCCTTTGCGGCGATTCCAGCCGGGCGGACAGAGGGAAATCGGGCAGGCCGGGATTACCAAACGTGCTGTAAAGGGCAAGAGAAAGGCCCGGTATCAGAATGAGGGCAGCAGCCGATGCGAAGCGGGCTCTCCAGGCGGGCGCCGTCACACTTGAGGCGTCTTCTGAAGTTGAGGAGAGAAGCCGCCTCGCCGCCTCGACCTTTGCGGCCTCCCCGCCTGGGCCGTCCAGCACGCCCTGAGCCTGATCCCGCTCAATTTCGGCGATTTGCGTCTTATAGAGGGCAATCCCGGCTTTCCGGGGCGCTGCCGGCGGACGGGCTTTTGCCAGCGGCCACAGGACGCATAAGGCCGCCGCGCCCGTCATGGCGGCAAACACGAACCAGATCATAAAAGCTTTAATAATGATTGCAGAGGCGGTTGCAAGCTTATGCGCGCTTTTGTCCAGGCTCACGCGGCAGGCAACCGCAGCTCTGCTCTCAATCCCCCCTCCGGGCTATCGCTCAACGACAGCTGGCCGCCATAGGCCAAAGCGAGGTCGGCGGCGATCGACAGCCCGAGCCCTGAGCCGGGCTTCGTTTCGTCAAGACGTTTTCCCCGCGACAAAGCGAGCTGGCGCTGGCCAGGGGGAAGACCAAGTCCGTCATCATCGATCGTAAGCCGGAGGAAGTGCTGCTCAACGGGGCTGCGCGCTAGCTGCGCCGCCGCGCTCACCTTTACGGCGTGCCGCGCCCATTTGCCCGCGTTGTCGATCAGATTCCCGGCCATTTCCTCGAGATCCTGGCGTTCGCCTTGAAAGCGCAAGCCGCGCGGAATGGAAACGGTGAAGCTTAGATTGCGTTCGGCATAGATTTTCTCAAAGGTTCGCACGAGACCGTCGATCGCTGGGGCGATCTCGGCCGAACTTCCGAGTGTGCGGGCGCGCGCCGCCGCACGGGCGCGATTGAGGTAAAATGCGATCTGATCGCGCATCACGGCGGCCTGCTCCTCTACCTTTGCGGCAAGAGGCCCGGGTTCCTGACTGGCCTCGTTGAGGATCACGCTGAGCGGCGTCTTAAGCGCATGGGCGAGATTGCCGACCTGCGTCCGCGCCCGCTCGACAATGGTTCGATTATCCTCAATCAAAAGATTAAGTTCGCTTGCTAGCGGCTTAAGATCTTGGGTGAACTCCCCCTCGATCAATTCGGCATCACCGCGCCTGATTGCAGCGACGCCGTCCTGCAGGTGCCGTAAGGGCTTCAATCCATAGCGCAATTGGGCTGCAGCGGAGGCGACGAGAGCTGCGGCAAGCCCGGCGAAGGTGAGGCCGAGGTCGATTTCGAAACGCCAAATTTGCGCCTCAAGTTCTTTGGCCGTCGCGGCAACCTGGACCAGATACAATCCCTGGTCCCCAGTATCGATAATGCGCTCGACCATTCGCAGCTTGCGATCATCCGGGCCCTTTACATAGCCTTTGCGCGCTCCGCCTGGACCCGCCGCAAGCCCCATATCCGCAAGGCGCGGAAGCTTAGCTGCGAATAGAGAACGTGAACCCTTTATCTCGGTCTGAGGATCGTCGAGGCGCGTAATCTGCCAATACCAGCCTGAAAAGGGCAGCTCGAATTGCGGCTCGCCGAGCTGGCCCGGCGCGGTGCGGCTGTCTTCGCCGCCTGAAGCGATATCGGCGACCAGGGCGTGAAGGTAAGCACTGAGCCGCTCGTCGAAATTCGCCTCGGCCGTGGTGCGGTATATGGCCGAGAGGATGATTCCCGCGGCAAGAAGAATCGAAAGGCTCAAGATGGCGGCCGAGACAAAGAGCCGCTTTGCGATCGAGGCCGGTCTGCCCCGCGCTTCATGCCCGGATTGCGCTGATGCGCCGGCCGCCATTTGAATTATCCCTTGCCGGGCTTTTGGCGTGCCCGGGAGAAGAGGTCATTTGCCCGGGCTGCCAGCATGCGCTTGTGGGGACCCCCCACCGTCCGCTCCAGGAGCGCTCAGAATATAGCCAAGCCCGCGCATGGTCTTGATCACGTCGATGCCGAGCTTCTTGCGCAGCCGCCCGATGAAAACCTCGACCGTGTTGGAATCGCGATCAAAATCTTGCTCATAGAGGTGCTCGACGATTTCGCTGCGCGAAACGATCCGGCCGGCGTGATGCATAAGATAGGCGAGGAGCCGGTATTCGTGCGAGGTGAGCTTGAGCGGATTGCCATCGACCGATACGCGGCCCGTGCGCGTGTCAAGAAGAACCGGGCCGCACCTCAATTCGCTCGTCGAGTGCCCGGCCGCCCGGCGCAACAACGCACGAAGCCGGGCGAGGATTTCCTCCATGTGGAAGGGCTTTGCAACGTAGTCGTCGGCTCCCGCATCAAAGCCCTGGACCTTGTCGCTCCAGCGGTCGCGCGCAGTCAAGATGAGCACAGGCATGGCGCGGCCCGCCCGGCGCCACTCAGCGAGAACGGAGACGCCGTCCCTCTTGGGCAAGCCTAAATCCAGGACAACGGCGTCATAGGGCTCGGTATCGCCCATAAACCAGCCTTCCTCTCCGTCAAAAGCGCGATCGACAGCATATCCCGCTTCGGAGAGCGCCGCCGCAATCTGGCGATTAAGATCCCTGTCATCCTCGACGACGAGCAGCCGCACGTTTCTGCCTCACCATTTCCGTTGTTTGAGATATGGCAGCTTTGCCGGAATTCAAATTGCAAGGCCGGCCCCGCTTCAGTGTTCGGGCTTCGCGCTCGCGAGCTGGCCCGTTTTCGCATCCGCTAAGACATGGATGATCCGTCCATCATGGCGCAGCAAACTTAGTTCATAGACCAGCTCCTCCCGCCTGCTGCAGAGTCTGAGACCAATAACCTCCGCCTGTAGCCGGGCCGTCGCATTCTTCATGACATAAAACGGCTCAACCAGGCCGAGCTTAAAAATTTTTTCCCGTGTCTCGGCTGCTGTGAAACAGCTATGCTCCGGCGCGGGGTCTCCCGCCGCAAAACAGGGGCCGGTAAAGAAAAAAAAAGCCACGACATAGGGCCGCATGCCGCAAAGCTCGCTAGCCGTTGATGAATACGCCATGAATGGATGCCGCGCGCGCAGCGCCCGCCGCAGTCTGCGGCTCGCGCTGCGGAACGCCCTGCTTAAGAGCGCAGGCCCTCGCAGCTTCGGGCTCTGGCTATTACTTTTGACGCCATCGCTTGCCTGGGCGCTGGTCGGCCCGGCGCGCGAGGCTCCTGAATACTCTCCTTACGCCGTTATGGTCCTGAACCGCAGGAGCGCGGACTTTTGCACGGCAGGAGTCATCGCGCCAGATGCCGTCCTGACCGCCGCACATTGTGCCGGAAATCTTGCCGATACGAAGGTCTTTTTTCGCGGCCCAGGCGGAAAGCTGATTTTCGTCGATGCCGCCGCAATCTCAATCAATCCGGCTTTCAAGCCTAAGGCGGCCCGCAAGCGCCAGATTTCCATCGACCTAGCGCTCGTGCGCACAGTCACCCCGCTGCCTTCAGAGTTCAAGCCTCTGCAAATCGAGGCGGCAGCGGGGGTCATTCCCGGTCAGGCCTATCGGATCCTCGGTTACGGGCGCGCAAGCGAGGATGTAAGGGGAACCTCAGGGGTCCTGCGCAGCGGGATCCTTACCGCCACGGGGCCGAAATCGCCGCTGCTCGCCTGGCTCGCCGACCCGCATGGGACGGGGCTTGGCGGATGCACCGGGGATTCCGGAGGCCCAATTTTAGCTCTCGACAAGCCAGCACTCGTTGCCGTGGCCATCCGGGCAAAGGGGGCGGGCGGCTACTACTGCGGTGCCGTTACCGAGGCGGTGCTCATCGCGCCCCAGCTGCCTTGGCTCGAAGAGACCCTGCGATCCTGGGGCGAGCCGCTAGGCGGGGCCAAGTAAGAACGGCAAAACAACGGTCCGCCTATCTGGCTCAGTGAGCGATTGCTCCCACGGGTTCTTCCTCGGGAGCCGGGATCTCGGTGAGCGGCTTTGGCTCCTCTTCCCACACGATGGGCTCCGGCTGGCGCACCAGGGCATGGCTCAAAACCTCTTCCATCCGCGAGACGGGCACGATTTCGAGCGCGTTCTTCACCTGTGCCGGTATTTCGACCAAGTCCTTCGCGTTCTCTTCGGGGATCAACACCTTCTTCAATCCTCCCCGCAACGCCGCGAGCAGCTTTTCCTTGAGGCCCCCAATCGGCAGAATTCTGCCGCGCAGGGTTATTTCGCCGGTCATCGCGATGTCGCGCCTAACGGGTATTCCCGTCATGATTGACACGATCGCCGTTGCCATCGCCACTCCGGCAGAGGGGCCATCCTTCGGCGTTGCCCCTTCGGGCACATGGACATGAATATCGCGCTTATCGAAGAGCGGCGGCTCGATGCCGAAATCCACCGCCCGCGAGCGCACATAAGAGGCCGCCGCGGAGATCGACTCCTTCATCACATCGCGCAAGTTCCCGGTGACGGTCATCCGTCCCTTGCCGGGCATCATGACTCCCTCGATGGTCAGCAATTCGCCGCCAACCTCCGTCCATGCAAGCCCGGTGACGACGCCAACCTGATCTTCTGTTTCGGCTTCGCCGTAACGGTATTTGGGCACGCCAAGATAATCGGCGAGATTATCCGCCGTCACGGCAGCTTGCTTTGCCTCGCCGGCCAAAATTTGTTTGACCGCTTTGCGCTGGAGCTTCGCAAGCTCGCGCTCGAGATTGCGAACGCCGGCTTCGCGGGTATAGCGCCGGATGAGCGTCAAAAGCCCGCCGTCATCGATCGCCCACTCGCCGGGCTGAAGGCCGTGCTTCTTGAGCCCCGCGGGGATCAAATGGCGGCGCGCTATCTCAACCTTTTCATCTTCGGTATAGCCCGCAATGCGGATGATCTCCATCCGGTCCATCAGCGGGGGAGGGATGTTGAGCGTATTGGCGGTTGTTACGAACATCACATGTGAGAGGTCGTAATCGACCTCGAGGTAATGGTCGTTGAAGGTGTGGTTCTGCTCGGGATCGAGGACCTCGAGAAGGGCAGAGGAGGGGTCGCCCCTGAAGTCCATTCCCATCTTGTCGATTTCATCGAGCAGGAAGAGAGGATTGGAACTCTTCGCCTTGCGCATCGATTGGATAATCTTGCCAGGCATGGAGCCGATATAAGTGCGCCGGTGGCCACGGATTTCCGCCTCATCGCGAACGCCGCCGAGCGACATCCGCACGAATTCGCGGCCCGTCGCCCTCGCAATCGATTTGCCTAGCGAGGTCTTGCCAACACCGGGCGGGCCGACGAGGCAAAGAATGGGGCCTGTCAGCTTGTGCGCACGGCTTTGCACGGCAAGGTACTCTACAATGCGCTCCTTGACCTTTTCGAGCCCATAATGGTCATTATCTAGCACCTCTTGGGCTGCGTGCAGATCCTTCTTGGTCTTGGTGCGCTTGTTCCACGGAATTGACAAGAGCCAGTCGAGATAGTTTCGCACGACCGTGGCTTCCGCCGACATCGGCGACATCTGGCGAAGCTTCTTCAACTCGGCACTGGCCTTATCGCGCGCCTCCTTTGAGAGCTTCGTCGACTTGATACGCTCCTCGATTTCGTGCAGGTCGTCTTTGCCGTCCTCGTCGCCGAGCTCCTTCTGGATGGCCTTCATCTGCTCGTTGAGATAGTACTCGCGCTGGGTCTTCTCCATTTGCCGCTTGACCCTTGTGCGGATGCGCTTTTCGACTTGCAGGACGGAGATCTCGCTCTCCATCAGCGATAAGCACCTCTCAAGCCTTTTGGCGACCGGGATCGTCTCGAGAATTGACTGCTTGTCGGCAATCTTCACAGCGAGGTGTGACGCGATCGTATCGGCAAGCTTCGAGTGGCTTTCGATTTGGCCAACGGCCGCGACAACTTCGGGGGAAATTTTCTTATTGAGCTTAACATAACTCTCGAACTCCGCGGTCACCGAGCGGGCGAGCGCCTCGACCTCGACCGGATCGAAAGGCTCGTCTCCGATGACCTCGGAGCGCGCTTCATAGAAATCCTCCTTGCGCGAATAACTTTTGATCTTAGCGCGGATCTGGCCCTCGACCAGAACCTTGACAGTGCCGTCGGGGAGCTTCAAAAGCTGAAGCACAGAGGCGAGCGTGCCGATGCCGAAGATTGCATCGGGTGCAGGATCATCCTCTGCTGCGACTCTTTGTGTCGCGAGCAGGATGAGCTTGTCGGCCTTCATGACCTCTTCGAGAGCCCGGATCGATTTCTCGCGGCCGACAAAGAGCGGCACGATCATGTGCGGAAAGACCACAATATCCCGCAGCGGCAACACGGGGTAACACTCGGTGGTCCCTGGGCGAGCGGGCTCGCGCTTTTCGGTCATTTTATCGATCCTGCATTTTAGGTTTTTGTACACAAAATGGCCGTGCCGGCCTTAGTTTCAAGAACGGCCGCGGGAAGCGTGACCGGAAGCCTCAAGCGTTGGTGCCGCTCTTTTCCGGCCGCTCGGCATAGATGTAGAGGGGCCGGGATTTACCTTCGACCACGTCGGAGCCAATGACGACTTGCTCGACGCCGTCAAGGCTTGGCAGCTCGAACATCGTGTCTAGCAAGATGCCCTCCATGATCGAGCGCAATCCGCGCGCGCCGGTCCGCCTCTCGATGGCCTTCTTGGCAACGAGGCCCAAAGCCTCGTCTTGGAAAGTAAGCTCGGTATTTTCCATCTCAAAGAGGCGCTGGTATTGCTTGACCAACGCATTCTTGGGCTCGGTAAGAATTCTTTTCAGAGCATCCTCGTCGAGATCATCTAGCGTGGCGATGACGGGCAAGCGGCCAACGAATTCGGGAATAAGGCCGAATTTGAGCAAGTCCTCAGGCTCGACCTTGCGTAAGACTTCGCCGGTCCGCCGGTCATCGGGTGCTTGGACTTTGGCGCCAAAACCGATCGAGGTGCTCCTTCCGCGTGCCGAGATGATTTTCTCTAGCCCAGCGAATGCGCCGCCGCAGATGAAGAGGATATTCGTCGTGTCGACCTGCAAAAATTCCTGCTGCGGGTGCTTGCGACCGCCCTGCGGCGGCACAGAGGCGATGGTTCCCTCCATGATCTTAAGCAGCGCTTGCTGCACCCCCTCGCCAGATACATCCCTTGTGATCGAAGGATTGTCCGATTTGCGCGAAATCTTGTCGATCTCATCAATGTAGACGATCCCGCGCTGAGCCCGTTCGACATTGTAATCGGAGGCCTGCAAGAGCTTGAGGATAATGTTCTCGACATCCTCGCCGACATAGCCAGCCTCGGTCAGCGTGGTGGCGTCGGCCATCGTGAAGGGGACTTCGAGAATGCGGGCAAGCGTCTGGGCAAGCAAGGTCTTGCCGGAGCCTGTCGGCCCAATCAGCAGAATGTTCGATTTAGCGAGCTCGACATCGCTGTGCTTGGCCGCATGATTGAGGCGCTTGAAGTGATTGTGCACGGCGACGGATAAGACTCTCTTCGCTTGCGCTTGCCCAATCACATAATCGTCTAGGACCTTGCAGATTTCCTTCGGGGTTGGAACCCCGTCCCGGCTCTTGACAAGCGAGGACTTATTTTCCTCCCGGATGATATCCATGCAAAGTTCGACACACTCATCGCAAATGAAAACGGTCGGGCCTGCGATGAGCTTGCGCACTTCATGCTGGCTCTTGCCGCAGAACGAGCAGTAGAGCGTATTTTTTGAGTCGCTGCCGCCGACCTTGCTCATGGATCATCTCCGTACCGGCCGGAATTGGGGAGGATTCCAGCAATTTGACCACGGGCGCCATCTCCGTCCTGGCATGGCGGATAACGGCGAGCCATCCTATCCCGGCTGCGCTAACGGGCCAATACACCAATGCAGCCTAAGCTTTGCCCTCATTTGCCCAGCTGGCGCTGGGCCGGCGAGGCCAGAGCATGTTTTTTTTGCTTTGTCCCTTATGTACGCAATTTTTCCGTTAACCTAAATAGTCATTATTTGCCTTTAAGGCGAAGCATCCCGAGCGCCCGCTGCCGAGGCCAATAGCAAACTGCGGGCCAGCTGCGTCCCGCATTCCGGGCCAGTGCCGGCGCCGGCCTTAAGCGTAAGCGGAAAAGCCCCTGTCTCAAACCGCGGCTTTGACTTCCGTCAGAGCTACTTCGTCAGGGCGCCTCGTAATGACGTGATCGACGATGCCGAAGTCCTTAGCTTCTTCGGCAGACATGAAGTGATCGCGGTCCAAAGTCTTTTCGATTGTATCGTAGTCCTTGCCGGTATGCCGGACGTAGATCTCGTTGAGCCTCTGCTTGACTCGCATGATGTCTTCGGCGTGGCGGACGATATCGGACGCCTGGCCCTGGAAGCCGCCAGAGGGCTGATGAACCATGATTCGCGCATTTGGCAAAGCATAGCGCATGTCCGGGTCGCCAGCCGCAAGGAGAAGCGATCCCATCGAGGCTGCTTGCCCGACACAAAGCGTCGAAATCTTAGGCTTGATAAATTGCATGGTGTCATAAATTGCGAGGCCGGAAGTCACAACACCGCCTGGGGAGTTGATATACATTGAGATTTCTTTTTTGGAGTTCTCCGCCTCGAGGAATAGCAGCTCGGCAATGATGACCGAGGCGACATGGTCCTCGACCGGGCCGGTGAGGAAGATGATTCGCTCCCGCAAAAGCCGCGAGTAGATGTCAAACCCGCGCTCCCCGCGGCTCGTGTTCTCGATGACCTGCGGGATAAGGTAATTGGCGCGGATTTCCTGATACGTTTCCAGCGGACTGCGGTCGCGCATTGCGGTCAATTCCCCGTTTTAAAGCGAGCTCACGAAATCGCGGCTGATTATGGTCTGGGCAGATTACCAATTTAGCATATTGGGCTGCAGGGGCAAAAATTCAAAGGTTCCCGCGTCTCTGCCCGGGGAAACCCCGCTGGAGGCCTTCTATTCCTCCTCGCTTGCCGCTCTCAGGAGATCCTCCTTAGCCACTTCTTTTTCGCTGACCTTCACCTGAGAAAGGATATAATCGGCAACTTTTTCCTCCAAAAGCGGCGCTTTGATTTCGGCCAGCGCAGCCGGGTTTTTGCGGTAGCGCTCCCAGATTGCTTTCTCTTGGCCGGGGAAGGCGCGGGCCCGCTGGGCTATCGCTTGGGCGATCTCTTCATCGGTGATCTTGATGCCGGCCTTCTCGCCGACTTCCGCCAGGAGCAGGCCAAGCTTGACCCTGCGCCTGGCAATTTTGCGATATTCCTCCCGCGCCGCCTCCTCGGTCGTGCCTTCGTCCTCGAAGCTGCGGCCGCTTTGGCGCTGGCTGGCTTCGACATTGCGCCAAACCGTTTCGAATTCTTGCGCCACCATGCCCTCTGGGACTTCGAAGGCGTATTTTACGTCCAGCGCATCGAGGAGGTCGCGTTTCCATTTCAGGCGCGAGGCCGCACGGTACTCGCCTTCGATCCTGCTGCGAATCGCTTGCCGGAGCGCCTCGAGACTTTCGAACCCTAGCCCTTTCGCGAGCTCATCGCCTTGAGGCGGAGCGCCTGGCGAAGCGAGAGCATTTAACGTTACATCGAAGGTGGCGGGCTTGCCTGCAAGATGGGCAGCGCTGTAGTTTTCGGGGAAGGTCACATGGATCGTCCGGCTTTCGCCCAGCGCCATGCCTTCGATTTGCTCCTCAAGGCCTGGCAGCAGGCCCCCGGAACCGAGCACAGCGTCAACGTTTTCTGCCGAGCCCCCCGCAAAAGGCTCGCCATCAATTTTGCCGCTAAAGCTTATTGTGACCTTGTCGCCCTTTGCGGCCGCAGCCTCGCGTTCCTTGGGCAAGAAGGGGCGGTTAATCTCGGCAAGCCGCGTGATCGCCTGCTCGATCTCCACCTCTGGGACTTCCACCTTAAGCCGCTCAATCTCAATATCTGCAAAGCTGCCGATCTCGATTTCCGGCAAGACTTCGAGGGCAACCGTGAAAGACAAATCAGATTCTGCCGCAAAGACCTTCTCGATCTCATCCCGTTCGCTGGGCAAATCGATCTTGGGCTCCAAAGCAACGCGAAGCTCGTTTTCCTCGACGATCTTACGATTGGCCTCGTTGATCGCGTCTTGAACCACATCGGCCATGATCGAGCGGCCGTAGAGCTTTTTTAGGTAAGAGGCCGGGACTTTGCCCGGCCGGAATCCCGGGATTTGCGCCTTGGCTTTGATTTCCGCGAGTTGGCCTTCGAGCCGCTCGGCGAGATCAGCTGCCGGGAGCACGACCTTGAATTCGCGCTTGAGGCCTTCCGCATGGGTTTGGGTTACTTGCATGTAAACAACCCTTTGTCGATTGCGGTCAAAACCCGCTGCGATCACGTTAACGGCAGCCTAAGCAAATTCGCGCAGCCCTGGTCAAACGGGGCAGCAGTGGTGCGGGCGGAGGGACTCGAACCCCCACGATTTTCACCACCGGAACCTAAATCCGGCGCGTCTACCAATTCCGCCACGCCCGCTGCGCTTAAGCCTTTTCCCCGCCTCCGGCGCAGCGGCTCTATAGCAGCCGCACCAGCCGCTTGCACGGCAAATCACGGAACATTGCGGTGCAGCTTTGCTCGACTCTGCCGGGGCATATGCTCGCCCGCCCCCGCCACAGAGGGCGGGCGCGGGGGAGAGCGCCTTATCTTTCGGTGGCGCTGGCGCTCATTGCACCGGAGCCGTTGCGGCTCACGCGGCGGGCCGGACCGAGTTTGCGGGCCCGAGCTCCCAATGCTCAGGTGAACGCCAGAGCCGTGAAAGCAAAAGCTCGCGCTCGAAAACAAATTCCTTCGGCAGCCGGTCGAAGACCTTGTCGAACTCCTCCTCGTGCTGGCGTGCCTCGTCCATGGCGGCATCCCGGCCCACGGTCATGAGCTCGTAGAACTTGCCGGGCAGAAATTCGAGGCCGTTCCATTCGATATCCTCATGCCGCGGCATCATACCAATCGGGCTTTCGACGGCGTAGCCGCGGCCGTGGACTCGGTCGACGATCCACTTGAGCACGCGCAGATTTTGGCCAAAGCCAGGCCAGATGAACTTGCCGTTGTCGTCCTTGCGGAACCAGTTGACCCGGAAAATTCGAGGCGGATCCGGGAGTTGGCGCCCGATGTTAAGCCAATGGCCGAAGTAATCGCCCATGTTGTAGCCGCAGAAGGGCAGCATCGCCATCGGGTCGCGGCGGACCGCCGCCTGGCCGATCGCGGCGGCCGTGGCTTCGGACCCCATGGTTGCGGCGAGGTAGACGCCGTGGTGCCAGTTGAAGGCCTGGAACACGAGCGGCAGATTCTTGCTCATCCGGCCGCCGAAAATAAAGGCCGAGATTGGCACGCCCTCCGGCTTTTCCCAGTCCGGATCGATCGATGGACATTGGCTCGCCGGTGCGGTGAAACGGGCGTTCGGGTGCGCCGCGGGGCGTCCACAGCCGGGGGTCCAGTCCTCGCCCTTCCAGTCAATGAGATGCGCCGGCGGTTTTTCGGTCATCCCCTCCCACCAGACGTCGCCGTCATCGGTCAACGCCGTGTTGGTGAAAATGCAGTTCTTGCCGATCGTCTGCATCGCATTGGGGTTGGTCTGCGTGTTTGTGCCAGGCGCGACGCCGAAGAAGCCCGCCTCTGGATTTATCGCGCGAAGCTTTCCGTCTGGTGCCTTCTTAATCCAGGCAATGTCATCGCCGACGGTGCTAACGTTCCAGCCCTCAAACCCTTTCGGCGGCACGAGCATCGAGAGATTGGTCTTCCCGCAGGCGCTCGGGAAGGCGGCGCCGAGATAGGTTTTCTCGCCATCAGGGGTTTGAATGCCCATGAGCAACATGTGCTCGGCGAGCCAGCCTTCATCGCGCGCCATCACCGAGGCGATGCGCAGTGCGAGGCATTTCTTGCCGAGCAGAGCGTTGCCGCCATAGCCCGATCCATAAGACCAGATCTCGTAGGTCTCGGGAAAATGCACGATGTATTTGCGTTTGATGTCGGGCTCGCACGGCCAGGGCACATCCTTCTCGCCGGGCTTGAGCGGCGCGCCCACCGAGTGCATGCAGGGTATGAAAAATCCATCGCTGCCAAGCGCGTCGAGCACCGCCTTTCCCATGCGGGTCATGATGCGCATATTGGTGACCACATAGGGGCTATCGGTGAGCTGCACGCCGATCTTGGCAATCGGCGAGCCGATGGGGCCCATGCTGAAGGGGATAACGTACATGGGCCTGCCGGCCATGGAGCCGTCGAACAGCGTCTCCAAGGTCTCGCGCATTTCCGCCGGCGGCGCCCAGTTGTTGGTGGGGCCTGCGTCCTCCTTGCTATTTGAGCAAATGAACGTCCGGTCCTCGACCCGGCCGACGTCGGAGGGGTGCGAGCGCGCCAGATAGGAATTAGGGCGTTTCTCCGGATTGAGGCGGATGAAGGTCCCGGAATCGACCATCATCTGGCAGAGGCGGTCATATTCTTCCTGGCTCCCGTCGCACCAGACGACCTTGTCCGGCTTGCACAGCGCCGCCATTTTGCCGACCCAGTCCTGCAGCTTGGCGTTGGCCGTCGGAGCGTTCAAGATAGCGTCCATGGACTTCCCCTCCTGACAATTCGTGCCCACACTTGCCGCACGGCTTTGAGGCCGTCAATGCACTAAATTCACGAGGCGGCCTTGATGAGCCGGCCGGGCGCCGCCAGAGAGGCCCGGGCAGAAGGCGCGGGGCGCTGAAAGCGCGGCTGGTGTACTAAATCCCGGAAAAAGGCGGCCTATAGATGGTCCTCGTCATGGCCGGGCTTGTCCCGGCCATCCAGGACTCAAACGCTTGACGTATGTGGACTTCCCGGCAGGGACACGGGGTCGGTCGGGGGCCCATTTCCTCCGACTCGATTCGCCCAAAGTGCGCGGTGCGGGCGGGCCGGTTATCCCATTTGCCTAAAATCCATTGTGCGGTCTGCACTCCGGGCCCCATTTCCGAACGTGAATTTGGGCGGAAAGGATAACCGCAGGCCGCGAAATCACAAAGAACACAAAGTGAACAACTATGCGAATGGATTTGGCGCTATTAATGTGTGGCAGCGAGAACCGCTGCTTGCCGCATCTCAGGGTTCGACACCCGGCACTTGGCAGCCTTGCGTCTCACTTCATCCCGGCGCGGGGATTATAAGGCTTTTGCGCCTGCCATCTGCGCATGAGATCGGCAAGCTCGTGGTCTCCCTCGTCCGGCAGGACGATCTTTAATGTGACGAGCAGATCGCCCGCTCCGCCCTGCGGATTTGGCAAGCCCTTGCCGCGCAGCCGCAAGGTCCGCCCGCCGTTCGAACCAGGAGGGATTGTCAACTCCACCGGGCCATCGAGCGTCGGCACGGTGACCTTGCCCCCAAGCACGGCCTCATAAAGGGTCACCGGCAGATCGAGCCGCAGATCGCGCCCCTCGACACGAAAGTGAGGGTGCTTTGCGATATGAATCGTGACCCAGGCGTCGCCCGGCTCGCCGCCGAGGGGGCTCGGCTGACCTTGGCCCTTGAGGCGGATTTGCTTACCCTCCTCGATGCCAGCGGGGACCGTGACCTCGAGCGTGCGCCCGGTCGGCAGGCTCACGCGAACCGCCGTTCCCTTCGCAGCATCCGCAAGGCTGACCGTTGCGCTCGCGTGGACGTCTTCGCCACGAGGCGCGGGCTGCGCCCTTGTTCTACCCCTGCGGCCCGTGCCTGCGCCGCCCCCGAAAAGGTCGGCGAAGATATCGCTAAAGCCGCCCGCTCCGCCGGGGCTTCCGCCGCCGAGGTCGAACTCGAAGTGCTGGTATCCCGGGCCGCCCCCTGACTGCCAGCGCCGGCCAAAACCTGGCCCCTCGGCGCCAAAGCCCTCGAAGCCATGGAACCGCGGCTTTCCTTCGGCATCGATTTCACCGCGATCGTATTGCGCGCGCTTCTTCTCGTCGCCCAGGATCTCGTACGCCGCGTTGATCTCGGCAAATCTCTCCTTCGCCTTCGGATCCTTGCTCTGGTCGGGGTGGTATTTCTTGGCAAGCTTGCGGAATGCCTTCTTGATCTCGGCCATATCGGCCGATTTCGAAACCCCCAGCACCGAATAAGGATCACGCATCGATCAGCCCAGCTTAGCGCCCGCCCATCCCCTGGCACGGGCGCATAGACTTTTGCCGTAGATTGGGGCCAAGGCATGCGCGGCGCAAGCGCCCAAGAAGCGGCCCTGGGGCTTATCGGCTCGCGGAGAATGGCGCAAGAGCAGCCAAAGCCATTGCGCATAAGCAGTCATGCAGAGCCGGAGCTGCGCTGACGGCTCTGGCTCGCGCTGTCATGGCTTGCGCGTGCCCGCAGCAGAATCCCTGGCAATTTGCTTGAGGGCAGCCTCGTCTTCGTCCGTCAGGCGCGAATAGGCGGGGCAATCGGGTGCCAGGACCTTGCCTGCGAGATCTTGCGCGAAAATGCCAGCTCCCGCAGTCCGGCCGTTAACGATCAGCCCGCGCAAGATATAAACGGCCGGAGGCACGCCGGAGCAAATGAGGCCTTCGAGTTTTTCAGCCAGCGAACGCGCGTAAGCCTCTTTTTCTGCGCGTGCCGCCGCCAAAAGCTCGCTCACGCGCGCCTCGCCAGGAAGGATCTCGCTCTTTAATTTCTCGATGCGCACGAGCGCATTCTTGCGGTCTTCGGTTTCCGGCGCCTGCCTGATCCGGTCTTGGATAGCATTGAAGTCGCCGGGCGAGATCGCGCGTTCAACGATTCCCTTGCCTAGCAGAAGCGTTCCCAGAGAGGCCTTCTCGAAGCCCGTCCGCCACAAGGCTGCGCCCGACATGTCCGTAGAGCTAAGCAAAGATTCCTGAAAGCTTGCGCCTTGAAGCTGCGCACCTTCGAGTGACGCGCCCTGGAGCTGTGCGCCTTGCAGCCAAGCGGCTTCGAGGTGTGCCTCTTTGAGCGATGCGCCAGAAAGCCCAGCCGAATAAAGCCACGCGCCCTGAAGTTCCGCGCCATCGAGCCTTGCGCCTTCGAGATGCGCGCTGTCGAGCGAGGCGCTTTGAAGCTGCGCCTGGTATAAGTCCGCGCCTTGCAACTGCGCCTGATAAAATCCGGCGCCTTGGAGCTTGGCTTGATAAAACGAAGCGCCCTCAAGATGCGCATTGCCAAAATAGGCCTTTGGCAGGCCGGCTCCGGCAAAAATCGCCCCCTCAAGATGGCGGCCCCTGAGGTCGATCGTCTGTTTAGCCGCTCCAAGATCTTTGCCGCTGATCTTCAGAGCCTCGAGCGCGTCGAAGCCGGGCAGAACGAGCGTGTTGGAGAAAGGGCTTTTGCGCCGCCGCCGCTCGGAATCGTAGGGAAGATTGAAGAGCAGATCATGAAGGGAAGTCCATTGTGGCTGATATCCGGATTTGCGTGGACCATTCGACATTCTACTTGGGAGCGGAATCCATTTTTTGTTGCCGATCCAATCATCGAGCCGCTCGCCGGGGAAAGTTGCGGCAGCGAGAGCAATGAATAGTGGAATGAAACAAGCCGCGAGGGCAGCGCTGTAGCGGCCTGCCAAAGACAGTGCTGAGGAGAAGCCCGAACCTCTCGGCTCAAGCCGCCACATGAGCCGGCTTCGCCGGTTGAGCACGGCCGGCCACAAGAGCCACAGCAAAACGACATCGGCAACAATTGCAATGCGGTGGGCGCCCGTGACCCATTTTTCGTGGTACGGAAGAAATTGAATCTGGATTAAAAGCAGCAAGAGAACGGGACCGATGACGAGCGTGATCCATGCCACTGCGGTGAGGAGCATACCCAGCTTGCCATGCCTGACATCCTGCGGCCCAGCGAGGAGCTGAACAAAGATATTGCTCGGCAGCTCCCGCCTAATTCCATCCTGAATTTCGGGCGCCGCGGGAAGCTGCTTGTTGAGTTCCTCGTCGAACAAACCCACTTTCCCCGCGAGCATGACGAAGTGCATGAGCGTGTAGCCATGCGAGACGATGAAGAGCAAAGGAGCGAGCAAAAAGAAGGCAACGAGCGGGAGCTCGACTCCGAGAAAAGGAAGTTTGACCGGGTTTTCGAGCAGGAGATCTTTATGGGTCACGCTGCCCGCAGCAATGCCGATATAGAAGAAGACAAAAAGATAGCTCAGCCACAGCCCGACACCAACGGAGGCGGCGTCCTCGACGGCCCGGCGGATTGCGCCAAGATCGCGGGCTGAAGAGCCGAATTGCTGCGCAGGCTCCGGCATGGCAGCCGGAGCAGCGGGACCTGGGGGCACAGCTGGAGCAGGTTTTTGCTCCGCTTCGGCGCGGGCGGTTGAAATCCCTTGGGACATTGATTGCCTCACGCAGGCCACAATAGCACGCGCGGGCACCTGGAGTATCTAAAGGTGCATGAGGGGCTTACGGCAGGGGCGGTGTCTCAGTTTGAATTTCTGCGAGCTGCCCAAAGCGGATTTGCCAGTTAAGTCATGCCAGAGAATAAGAATCCGGCACGCCCCCGGCAAATATGCTTAACCTTCGGGGCTTCGTGCCGGGACGGAGCTCACCGGGCTTGAGGAAGTGATATAACTGTCCAAAGGTTTCGGCCTATGCGCGCAATCACCCGATAGGAGGCCGCTACGCGCCAGCATCACTGGCTATTGTGGATAAGGAGTATTTTATGGCCAAAGGAGGATGGTCGCTGGAGGAAGAACTTTGCCGGCTCGCGAACACCCGCGGCCTGGCCAATGCGTTCGCAAAACTGGGCTTTGTAGCAGAGGGTCAAGAGTTGCCGCATTTACGGACGGTAATGGATTGGCATAGAAGCGGGGCCGAAACATATAGCTATACTTTCGCTATTTCGGACAGCTCGAACATCGAACGGAAGTACCGGCTCAAGGCCTGCGTATCGTGGGGTTCGAATGCCACGATTGAGGCTATTATCAAATTATGGATCCTGCGGCGTTCACTGCTGGCAGCGGAAGGTGTATCTGTACCTAGGCTGATAGCAAGCGGTCCTGGACTGATACTTGAAGAAGAAATACCAATTCCAGTGATCACGGCTCTGAAATCGGCAGCATCGGAGAAGGTGCTAGCTCAGTTATTGAACGTTGCTGCCGCTATCGCCCGGCTAAGATTCTTGCCCTTAGATGGGTTTGCGGACATCAGATCAAGAGGCGATGACGCCGTCTACATTGATTTCGGTTCTGATCTTGGTCCGCCGAATAGGCTTCCCTCCTCACCAGACACCATCTTCAAGCAATTTCGTGACCAGTTCGAGACATGGCGCTATGCATTGACGCCCGAACAAGCAGGCGGCCTGCGCGAGAGATACCTGGCTCGACTGAGGTCAAGCGTGCAATGACTCATGACAGAACGGACTACAACGTGAATTCTTCAATATATCAGCTAGTTTCTGCAATTCATCAGAATCATGTTGACTGTCTTGTGCATGAATTCGTGTTTGACACTGGACGGCAAAACCAAATGCTATTCATTGTTAAGCCCGAGGTGTTTTTAATACAAGACCCAAAAAAAATTGAAGAAACATGCCGGTTTATGGGCGAGCGGGTCGCGGCTTTCGGACCTGAGATCCGGGGGTGCTACGTAATGTCGGCCGAGACTTTAAAAGCCAACGAAATCATGGACCGTCATTACGGTTACATTAACCGGGTATCCCGGTCGGCTTCGTCCCTCCTGAGTGAAATCGAGAAAGCTCAAGCTCGTAAGCTTTGCGGGGCGGGCAATTCTTCGGAGGTCCTTGGAGGTCACGAAGTGCTCGTTAAGTTTCCCAATTTGTCAGCGCGAGCATTAGACGAGATCTGGGCGTCCAAAAAGTCGTTTCGCGTCCGCAGCGGGTTATATGTTCAGTCCTATGACATTGCAGGAAATGCTCTCGTGATTGCCAACGGATTTCACCCGTCTCAGTTGGAGCGTTTTACTGCTAGCGGCCGAAAAATAGCATTACTGTTGTTAAATTCTGACTTGCCCTGGAAGATTCTGAGGGTCAGGATGCTTGGAGATACGTTCCCGGAGAGGGCCGCTCCAGGGTCCATACGAGGCGAGATGCATCGCGATCCAGAAAGATTTGGGTTTGAATCCGTGAGCATATCGAACAACGCCGTGCACTTGTCCGCCGGCCCGTTTGAAGCAGTTTTGGAATTAAGCAATTTTCTCTCGGCGGTCCCCGGACTTAATTTTGAAATCGGGGTTACCAGGCAGGCGCGGCACTTCGAGAGTCAAGGGCTTTCCATAAGCGACTTACGCCGGGCGATTGACAATCCTAGCGCTTGCCTGGCGAAGGCGGCGCCGCCGGTTCCCTTATTTGACGCCACCGAGGAATGCGATGCCCAATCGGGAACCGCCGTGTTCCGCAAGTTCTTCCGTTGAAATTTCAGCCGCCGGGTCGCGTTTTACAGCAAGATACTAGATTTGACGGAGGGAGGCTTGGGCGTAAAGCGGAAATTCGAAGTGAGACACTAGCGGCAGGCAGGTTGCGCGTCTCAGCAGACCGGGGCGCTAATCCCGCGTCCAGTCCTTCAGAACCGAGATGATCGCTCCCGTCAGGCGGCTCAGCTCCTCTTCGGTTATGGTGAAGGCGGGAGTGAGATAGACGATATTGCGGAAGGGGCGCACGAAAACACCCGCTTCGATGAAGCGGCGCTTCAAACCGTCGAGATCGTCAATGCGGTCAAGCTCTGCGACTCCGATCGCACCCCTCACCCGCACGTCCCGGACGCGCGGAAGACCGCGCGCGGGCTCGAGTTCGCGCCCAAGCTGAGCTCCGACCGCCGCAATCTGCGCAAGGCGCGGCTCGCGCTCGAAGAGATCGAGCGAGGCATTGGCGGCGGCGCAGGCGAGGGGATTGGCCATGAAGGTCGGGCCATGCATGAGGGCGCGGCTTGGCTCGTCCGACAGGAAGGCTTCAAACACCCTTCCGGTTGCAATAGTGGCGCCAAGGCCCATCGTTCCGCCGGTCAGCGCCTTCGAGAGAGTCATAAGATCCGGGACAACGCCTGCCGCCTCGCAGGCAAACATTGTTCCGGTGCGGCCAAAGCCGGTGAAGACCTCATCGAAAATCAGCAACACGCCGTAGCGATCGGCGGCGGCCCGCAAATGCCGCAGCACCTCCGCGCCGTGAAAGAGCATGCCGCCTGCGCCCTGCACCAGGGGCTCGACAATAATGGCGGCGATCTCGTTTGCGTGGCGCTCAAGCGCGCAGTCGAATTCCGCCGCGGAATGAGGATCGGCGGGAAGATCGAGGATGATTTGCTTGGGCAGCACCTTGGCAAAGTGGCTATGCATCCCCTCTTCGGGATCGCACACTGACATCGCCGCGAATGTGTCGCCGTGATAGCCGCCTTTGAAAGCGACAAAACGGCAGCGCTCCGGCCGCCCTTGGGTAAGCCAGAACTGGATCGCCATTTTCATCGCGATCTCGACCGCGACCGAGCCGCTGTCGCAAAAGAAGACCCGGGTGAGGTGTTTTGGCAGGAGGGCGCAAAGCCGCCCGGCGAGTGTCAACGCGGGCTCGTGGACGAGCCCGCCGAACATGACATGCGGCATCGCGCCGAGCTGGCGCGCAACGGTTTCGCGGATCTGCGGGTGATTATAGCCGTGGCAGGCCGTCCACCAGCTTGCAATTCCATCGATGAGCTCGCGGCCATCGGCGAGAATGATCCGGCAGCCTTGGGTGCGCGCCACGGGGAGGGGAGGGGCCGCCGTTTTCATCTGCGTATAGGGGAGCCAGATGTGCTCCATGCCGCGCGCGAGCCATTCCTGTCGACCGGACTTCACCTGATTGCCTTCGATCCCCGGCGAGGTATTAGGCCGCACTATACCGGAATTCGACTCCTTTCATTCTTTACATCATCGAGGCGTGGATTACGCCGACAGTGCCCGCGCCCGCGTTCAAAACAGGAGCCATGCTCGACGCCTACTTTCCAGCCTAATGTACCTAGCGTTTGGTCCGCGCAGGCTCCCGGCCTATGAGCGGCTTAAGGCACGCCCGCTTTGCTTTGCCAGGCACCGGTGAAGGATATCGGTTTACCGCTGGCGCGAGGGTTGGCTTATTGCCGCAAATGATCTATTGCCGCACCCAAGCCAGCGAGATTTGCTGCACATCCCCGGCGCTCCTCGATTTAGGATCAGGATATGGCCACAGACACAACGCCGCATTTCCACAACCAGCCGGGCGTGCCGCAAGTGCACGTCGGCGCCAAGGAGTTCATGTGCGTGGGGGCGCTGCCGCCTCTCGATCATCCGCACATCTATATTGATATGGGCTCCGAAAGCGAGGCGGTCTGCCCTTATTGCTCGACCCATTACGTCTTCGACCCGGAGCTCCGCGGCGGCTGCGAGCCTGCCCAATGCGCCTTGCCTGGCGGGGCGCCCAGCGCCGAAGCGAGGTTTGCTCCGCGGCACGGCTGAGCCGCACGCGCCATGAGCAAGCCCCATGCGCTGATTGCAGGGGCCGGAATCGGCGGGCTCTGCGCGGCCCTCTGCCTTGCGCGGGCGGGCTTTCGCGTGAGTCTTTTCGAGAAGGCCAAGGGCCTCGATGAGATTGGCGCGGGATTGCAGCTCTCGCCCAATGCGAGCGCGATTTTGCACGAGCTCGGTGTCCTCGGCCGCCTTGCACTCTTTGCTCTCCGGCCACAGGCGATCCGGATCCGCCGCGCCAGGGATGGCGCAACGCTCGCCCTGATGCCGCTTGAGGGGGCCGAGCGGCGCTGGGGGGCGCCCTATCTCGTTGCGCACAGGGCCGATCTTCAGCGCGCGCTCCTTGATGGCGCCGCCTGCGAGAGCGCGATCAGCCTTGAGACGGGCGTCACCGTCACGGGCTTTACCTCCGGCGCAAACGGGGTCTCAGTTACGATCGGGCAGCGCGCGGCGGTGCGCCAGGCCGGGGGCGACTTCCTGATCGGCGCCGACGGCGTGCGCTCCCTCATTGCGCAACGGCTCGGCGTGGCGGCAGCCAAATTCTCGGGCCGGACGGCCTACAGGGCGCTCATCGAGGCGGACCGCTTGCCTGCCGGGGCGGCGCGGCCGGAGGCAAACCTTTGGCTCGGGCGCAAGGCCCATCTCGTCGACTATCCCCTGCGCGGCGGCTCAGTGATTAATGTGGTTGCGATCGTTGAGGAGGACCTCCGGCCTGCTGAGGCCGAGTTTTGGTCGAGCGTCGGTGATGCGGAGTTTTTGGAACGGCGGTTTTCGCGCTGGGACGGGCGGGCGCGGGAGCTTTTGCGCGCGGCGGAGGAATGGCGCAAATGGCCCCTCTTCGACCGCGTGCCGGTTAAGAGCTGGGTATGGGGCAGAGCTGCGCTGTTGGGAGATGCCGCCCATCCGATGCTCCCCTTCCTGGCGCAAGGCGCGGCGCAGGCGATCGAGGATGCGGCGGCGCTCGCTAGAGCCTTGGCGGACGCCCAAGACACCGGAGCGGGCCTGCGCGCTTACCAAGACGCGCGTTTTGCCCGCGCCGCGCGGGTGCAGCGGGAATCGCGCAGACAGGCGGTGATCTATCATCTTTCCGGGCCCGCCGCATTCCTCCGCGACACGGCTTTGCAGGCACTTGGGGGCGAAAAGCTCCTTGCCCGGTACGATTGGCTTTATGGGGCGCGGGGCGAACAAACCTTACCAAAAGACGCCCCGTGAAGCCCTTTGGTCCTAATCGCGCCCAGAACTATACAGGCCCGCACACAGCGCCCCGCTTGAAGGCGCGTGCGCAAGCGCGAAGCGCTTGTTTTTCCGGACTTGTCCCAGCGATCACGCGGTTTGGGCGGCGGAGCTTGCGCTAGTCGAGGAATTTCCGAACAGCTTTGGCGAGAGCGGCAAGGTTGCGGGTTTCGCACTCCCAAATAACAAGCACCGGCCAACCGGCTGCTTTCAACGCCGCTATGTGCTCGGCGTCGCGCTGCCGGTTTCGCGCAAGCTTAGGCCCCCAGTATTCTTGGTTGGAACGGGGCTGCCGGCGGTCCGGGCAGCTTGGATCCTCGTGCATGTGCCAAAAGCACCCATGCACAAAGATCACTTTGCGGCGCGAGGAAAATACGAGGTCGGGCTTGCCCGGGAGATCGGGTCTATGCAGTCGGTAGCGGTATCCCATTCCATGAACAAGGCGGCGGACCAGCATTTCGGGCTTCATGCCCTTGCTTTTGATCCGCCGCATGTTTTCGCTGCGGTGCTCCGCACTCAGTGTATCCGCCATCCTAGTTAAACAATCACACCCTTTCTTCTCATGAGCGCCGCTTCGGTCTCATCGATTGGAGCCACAGCAATCATTTCTTCGCTGTCGAGGCGCGCTAATCTCAGCTCCGCTATCAAGACTGAATCATATAATCCTGAAAGCAGAGCAATTCCCCTCCTCTTTAATATATCGCGCGCGCCGCCGTTCACCCTTAGGCGCTTCATGTAATCATGCTGATCAAAAAGGAGGGACTGGATAACAATCCGATGGACTGGCTTTCGCAGATTCTCGGAAAAGAATGCAACTGCCCGGCTGGTCCCGCCGTGCAGCTTCCGCAATTCGCGGAAACGCTCCATATCCAGGCCCTTCCACCTGCTCTCCGGGTAGGGGGCTGCCTCTATTAACCACAGGATATTGCTAAAGGCCGAAGCAGATACGCTGCGTTTTTGGTCCCGGTTGCCCGCATTCAGATAGGACTCGCGGGCCACGATTAGGCCAAGCCAGCACTTATGGGTCTTCTCATCGGAAGCGATAAGGAGGCACGGCTCCTCGCCGGTGAATGTTTCTGGCGGGATCATCCAGGTGTCCCGAACTGTGTTTTTTATGTCTAGATCAATTCCAGCAATTCTCAGATCGCGCACGCCTTTTGGAACATCAAGCATGTCCCGGACGAAATGCTCGATCTTGAGCCCGACAAACGTCTTTTCAATATTGTCCAATTCTCTCATCCGGGTGCGGGCCGTCCGTACAGGATCAAGCACAAAATCGATTGCCTCGCGGATAAGCAATGGAAACTTGGTTTGGAGCGCCTCAATGCCACCCGTCTGGGTAAGAATGCTCTCGCGAATCCTCGCGAGAATTGGGAAGTCCTGGTGGCAGGGCCCGACTGTGGAGGAAATCACCCGCATGGCGGGCGAGTCTGGCACAACTGTCGAAAGCTGCCAGCAATTAGCTGTTCACATTACCAGGTTTTCTGGTTATATGGCTAGCCTGAAGCTCCTACGTGCTACCAAAGCTGATTTAAGCTGTGTAGCGACAGCTTCTGCCATCGGCGGCGGGAAGGCATTGCCCACTTGGCGGTACGCCGAGGTCTTCCGGCCTGCGAATTGCCAGCTATCGGGAAAGCCCTGGAGGCGCGCCACCATCCGCACGGTGAGCCGCGGCATTCCCACGAAACCGGGCTCTGGAGGCTCCTCGGCGATCGAGAGTCCGTTCACGCCGAGCGTTGCCCATGCCTTGCGGGCCCGGGTCGGGCCAAGATCGGGTCCGCCATGCTTCTTCGAACCGCCAACGATAGTAGGCGCGATTTCATTCGCACGCTCGCGCCACGCAGCGGCCCCCCGCCAGCCCTTTGCAGCCATCAGATCAAACAGGGTCTCACCCACAGTCGTGGACTTATGCGCTGCACCTTGCGGCCAAACAAAACCGCCTGCGAGCTCCTTGCGAATAGCTACAATGACCACGCGCGGGCGCAGCTGAGGTACCCCGAATTCGGAGGCGTTCAGCAAGCGCCATTCTGTTTCGTAACCAAATTTTTCAAGCTGCTTTCTCAGAAATAAGCGGTAATCCTCGAAGACGGCATCAAAAAAGCCTCGCACATTCTCGATCATCACAGCGCGCGGCCGGATCTCATCCACGAGGCGGAGGGCCGCCGGAAAGAGATTGCGCTCGTCCTCGGATCCGAGCTGCTTTCCAGCGACAGAAAACGGCGGACAGGGCAAGCCGCCTGCAAGAAGATCAATGCCCTTGTACGGCCTGCCATCGAATGTCCCCAAATCTTGACGAAACACGGACCATTGCGGCCGGTTAAGCCGCAGCGTCGCGCAGCACGCCAAATCGTTTTCGATCAAAGCCGCATGCGCAAAACCTGCCAGTTCGAGGCCAAGAGCCTGCCCGCCCGCGCCAGCGCACATTTCGACCGAAGATAACATCCGCTCCCCCAAATGTTCTCTGTTTGTTCCTACACGAAATCTTGGGCGTTGCAAAGACCTATTTGATCGTAATCCCCAAGAACCCTTGAGAGGGCGCCGGTTTGGGAAATCAGTTAGGATCGCCGGATCTATGATTGCCGGCATCGCTGACGCGGGGCTTTCCAATTGGGATTTCGGTTACCCCGAATCCGGAATTGCCGTTCGTATTAAAGATTGCGTTAAAGATTGCGGAGAATTGAGGCAAACCCCCATGCCCAGCAGCCTCGAAGCTTACTCCGCCTTCGAGTTCCGCCACGGCCCGTGGACGCGAAGGGTCTACAGGCGCGGGGCGGGGCCAGCGGTCATCATCATTCACGGGATTCCGGGCCTGCACCCGCTCGCCGTGCGGTTTGCGGACCGCGTCGCGGAGGCCGGGATGAGCGTTTTTTTGCCGAGCGTCTTTGGCGAGCCGGGGCGGCCCATTTCGAGGCTTTACCAATCAAAAGCACCGCAGAGGTAGTCTGCATAAGGCGCGAATTCACGCTTTGGCGGACGAACCGGCCGAGCCCCATTATCGTTCGGCTTGCATCGCCCCGGGAAAGAGTTTTACGCCTTTCATGAAGAAGTTGATTGGGTGATAGTTCCCATGCAAGATACTTCACATACCCAGAGCGGAAAACGGCAGTTGATCAGAGGCCCTTCGGCGCCGGCCATTCATCATGAGGAAAAATCCAGTCTCGAACATTTTTTTGGTTGGCCGGCTTCCTAGCCACGATCACTATCCCGTTACTGCCAAGGATGCCATGGAAAGGCGAATATAGAATGCACAATCTTGCCTCGAAACCTACTTCCTCCAACTGGCAGAGGAGCTCGGGAGCGAAAATGGTGTAAACGAGCGCGCCTTCGGCACGCATGGGATCATCGTGGTACCATGGCTTTCGCAGATAGGTCGTGATGCCTTCATCGCTCACCAAAGCTCGCTTCTCATTTGTAAACCTGTGATGGTAAAAAGGTGCTGTGAAAATGTGACACCCTCCCGGGTTCAAAATCCTGTATGTCTCTTTAAGAGCTTTTCCTGGCACAGGGACATGTTCCAAGACGTCGCTGGAGAGAATAAAGTCTAACGATCCGTCATCGAAATGCGTTTCTTGAATATCCACGTGCATTGTGGCACCCCTTTTTTCGCCGCTCTTCAGCGAGAGGTCTATGTATTCGCTTGAAATATAATTGTCTCCCAAATGCAGCGCAAGTCTTTCATGAAGCGCTCTTGTTGTCTCCGTGTTCCATATCACTGTATTCTTTGGAATGTCTTTTATGCTGGCGAAGACTCCCGGCCTTGCGGCTGGTTCTGACACATACGAGAGCAGGAGGGAGGCGATTTGCCGCTGCCTATTCCTGCTTCCGCAGTTTTTGCATGCGACGTGCTCCCGGAAGTTCGGATGGTCTACTGTAAATACGGTAAGCCTTCCACAGATCACACAGAATCCCGGCAGGTGGCCTACCTTCAGCAGAAACTTATCCAGCATCCTCTGCCCGGGTTTTACCGGCCAAATGTCGTAAATCATTCCGGATCTCGTGTATTCGATAAGCGCATCTTAGAGCAAGCGTTTACTCTTGCGCGACGTCCGGCTTCAAACTGTCTGGGTGCGGCATCAAAATAATGTTGTAGCCGAGGTCCACATAATGGATCCCGCCGGTGACGCCACATGAAAGATCCGACAAGAGATAAAGCGCCGCGCCGCCAATGTCCGCAAGATCGAGGCTGCGCCGCAGCGGTGCATGCGCCTTCTGGAAGGCGAACATCGTCCGCCCGCCCGCGATGCCCGCGCCCGCAAGCGTGCGCACAAGCCCCGCCGAGATGGCATTGACCCGGACACCCAGCGGGCCGAAGTCGGCCGCCAAATAACGCACGCTTGCTTCCAATGCCGCTTTCGCAACGCCCATGACATTATAGTTGGGCATCACCCGGTTCGCGCCTTCAAACGTCAGGGTCAAGAGAGCGCCGCCAGGTCGCATGAGGGCGGCGGCGCGGCGCGCAATCTCGGTGAAGGAGAACGCCGAAATCAACATCGTGCGCCGAAAATTCTCGCGCGTGGTGTCGGCATAGCGGCCTTTGAGTTCCGACTTGTCCGAATAGGCGATGCAGTGGACGGCGAAATCGAGGCTGCCCCAGGACTCCCCGAGCGTCGCGAAGACCGCATCGATTGAGGCTTCGTCCTCGACGTCGCAGGGCAGAATGAGGGAAGCATTCAAGCTCTCAGCCAGCGGCTTCACGCGCTTGGCAAGCGCCTCGCCCTGATAGCTGAGGGCCAGCTCGGCCCCGTGCTGATGGAGCGCCTTGGCGATGCCCCAAGCGATCGAGTGATCGTTGGCGACGCCCATGACGAGCCCCCGCTTGCCGCGCATGAGCCCTGTGGAGGCGAGCGCCGCGGGCGCGTCAAGCATCGGCATGTTTGAGGACAATGCTGGCGTTCGTGCCGCCAAAGCCAAAGGAGTTCGAGAGCACGGCACGGAGCGCGACGCCGTCGCGGCGCTTGCGCACGATATCCATGTCGGCGAAAGCGGGATCGAGCTCCTCGATGTTGGCGCTCTCGCAGATGAAGCCGCTCTGCATCATGAGGAGCGAGTAGATGGCCTCATGCACGCCCGTTGCGCCGAGCGAATGGCCGGTCAAGGATTTCGTTGCCGCGACCGGCGGGCATTTGTCTCCCGGGCCGAAGACCTCGCGGATCGCTTCGATCTCTTTGATGTCGCCAATTTCGGTCGACGTGGCATGAGGATTGATGTAATCGATCGGCACATTAACGCTCTCGAGCGCCATTTTCATGCAGCGCACAGCGCCTTCGCCGGACGGCGCGACCATGTCGTGGCCATCCGAGGAAAAGCCATAGCCAGCGATTTCGCCGTAAATTTTGGCCCCGCGCGCGCGGGCGCGGGAGAGCTCTTCGAGCACGAGAACGCCCGCGCCGCCCGCGATGACGAATCCGTCGCGGTTTTTATCATAAGCGCGCGAGGCTGAGGCCGGGCGGTCGTTGTAGGCAGAAGAGAGCGCGCCCATGGCGTCGAAGAGGACGGAAAGCGTCCAGTCGAGCTCTTCGCAGCCGCCCGCAAACATAATGTCCTGCTTGCCCGACTGGATCATCTCATAGGCGTTGCCGATGCAGTGGTTCGAGGTCGCGCAGGCGGAGGAGATCGAGTAATTGGCTCCCTTGATCTTGAACCAAGTCGCAAGGGTGGCGGACGCTGTCGAGGACATCGCTTTCGGCACGGCAAAGGGCCCGATCTTCTTGGGGCCTTTGGTCCGGGCAATATCGGCGGCCTCGATTAGCGCCCGGGTCGAGGGTCCGCCCGACCCCATGATGATGCCCGTGCGCTCGTTCGAAACCTCGGCTGGGCCAAGCCCTGCATCCTGAATGGCCTGTTCCATCGCCACATGATTCCAGGCCGTCCCGCCGCCATGAAAGCGCATGGCACGCCGGTCGACGATACCCGCGGGGTCGAGCGCCGGTGCGCCGTGGACCTGGCTGCGGAAGCCAAGTTCGGCATATTTCCCGGCCCTGACGATACCGGGTTTCGCCTCGCGCAGCGAGGCAAGGACTTCCTGGGTATTGTTTCCGATCGCGGAAACGATGCCCATTCCGGTGACGGCGACGCGTCTCATCCCTCAAAAGCTCCTGCTTTACGCCGGCCACAAAGGCAGCCGAACGGCAGTTCTTGGTTAACCTCTAAAGGGCCGCCGGCTGCGTTCAGGCCGGGGCAGGCTCTGCGCCTTTGAAGAGGCCCACTCGCAAATCTTTGGCCTCGTAGATGCGCGCGCCGTCGGCCTCGAGCCAGCCGTCGGCGATGCCAAGCACAAGTTTGCCTTTAAAGACTCGCTTCAAATCGACGCCGTAGATGATGCGCTTCACCGTCGGCAAGACCTGGTCGGAAAATTTGACCTCTCCGACGCCGAGAGCCCTGCCGCGGCCGGTGAGGCCAAGCCAGCCGAGATAGAAGCCAAGGAGCTGCCAAAGCGCATCAAGGCCAAGGCAGCCGGGCATCACCGGATCGCCCTTGAAATGGCAGCCGAAGAACCAGGAATCGGGCTTGATGGAAAATTCGGCGACGACGGCGCCTTTGCCATTGGCGCCGCCCTCCTCGGAAATTTCCGCAATGCGATCGAACATCAAGAGCGGCGGCAAAGGGAGCTGCGGGTTGCCTGTCCCAAACAGCTCTCCGCGGCCGCAGGCGATGAGATCTTCATATTCGAAGCTGGCGCGCCTTTTTCTTGCTTCCATCCTCTAACCCGCCTCCCCGCCGCGCAGCCTTGCCGTCTTCCCTGTAGCGAAATTGCCCGCCTTCTAACACAGAGGGAGCTAGGCCGGAAGCCGCAGGCAACCCAGGCGCGATTGTTTGGCTGTTTGCCGGCGGCGCCCTCATTTTGCCTAGTTTGAGCCATTTGCTGGCTCTATTCGATTTGCGGCTGGAGAAATAGAGTTGGCAGGCGGCGGATTTGTAAGATTCAGGCACGACATCAATGCTTTGAGGGCGCTCGCGGTCACTGCGGTCGTGCTTTTTCACTATAAGGTTAATTTTATTTCCGGCGGTTTTGTTGGCGTCGACGTCTTCTTCGTGATCTCCGGCTATCTGATGACCGCGATCATCATGGGAAGACTGGAGAAAGGGCGCTTTAGTCTCTGGGACTTTTATTACGACCGGGCCGTGCGCATCGTGCCGGGCCTGCTCGGGGTCTGTGCCGTGCTGCTCGCGGCCGGATATTTTGTTCTCGAGCCTGTGACCTATCAGTACCTTGGATCGACGGGCATTGCCGCGCTCCTCTTCTTTTCGAATTTCCGTTTCTGGGAGGCGACGGGCTATTTCGATCCAGACGTCTACACGAAATGGTTCCTCCATACTTGGAGCCTTTCGGTTGAATGGCAATTTTATTTGGCCTACCCGCTCGTGCTCATGGGCCTCTACCGGACTGAGAAGACGAGGCGCTACATTCTGCCTGCGCTCTGGGCTTTTGCTGGCCTCTCGTTCGCGCTCTGCCTTTGGGCGTCGAAGTTCCATCCAGCCGCCGCCTTTTATCTCCTCCCGCAGAGGGCTTGGGAACTGCTTGCCGGCGGAATTATCGCTTTGCAATTTCAAAAAAAACAATGGAAGCGGCCGTGGCTTCTGATTTCGGCAGGCTTTCTGCTCATCGCAGCGTCGATCCGCTATTATAATAGCTTTTTCGCTTGGCCTTCTTACTGGGCCCTGGCGCCCGCCGCCGGGACCTGCCTCGTCATCGCGGCAAACCGCCCGGATGCGCGCCTGTTCCAAAATGCCGCCATTCAGACCATTGGCAAATGGTCCTATTCCATCTACCTCTGGCATTGGCCGATTGCGGTCGGGGCCGTTTATTTTGATTTCGACAAGACAAGACCGCTCAAGATTGCCGCCGAGATTCTTGTCCTCGCCACGATTCTGGCAACCGGCGGCTGGCTGAGCACGGCAGCGGCGCGCCTTTGGAAAGAGCGCCTCGGCCAGGCGCGGCTCGCGAATGCCGCCTCCGGCGCGCTCACCGTTGCGGCGAGCGTCGCCTTTGCCATAATCGTCGCCTCCCATCAAGGATTACCGGACCGCTGGCCGGACGGCCAAAAGGACTTGGCCGCGAAATACGCAAAAGCCGTTGCCGACTGGGAATTTCCGGCCCAATGCGCAGGCCCCGACGAGGCCGGCAATCTGCGGCCCTGCCAGCTCGGCGATGAAAGCGGCCATGACACTCTTTTTATTGGGGATTCGTTTGCGGAGCAGATTTACAGCCGCTTTGCCGAGCATGCAAAATCAAGCCCGCAGCCTTCGTTCACCTTTCTCACGACGCCCGGCTGTCCCCCGGTCGATGGCGTCGAAATTCTTCATGACCGCTTCCGTTGCAATGGCTTCGCCGACAAGGCGTTGCGATTTGCCGAAACGCATCCTTTCCGGCGGCTCTTGCTCGTTTCGTTCTGGGATTATTTCAAGCCCTCCAACACCGACATCTGCCTGATGGACGATGATGGCCGGTGCATCGTCGAAACGGACCCGCAGAGCTATTACAGGCTCGTGGACAAGGTCTTCTCACGTCTTGGCCATCGCCTATCAGCGCTTCGCAAGAGCGGAACCGAAGTCGTTATAGTCTCTCCTATCCCTTGGGGCGATTGGAACGTTCCCCTCGAGCTTGCGAAAAGGAAATTCTTAGGACTCGATGCGGCCGAGGTTGAAACGATCGACCGCGCGCGGTTCGAGTCTGGGATGGCCATTAAGGCGCGGCTGATCTCGCTCGCGGCATCAGTCGGCGCAAGATATTTCGATCCGGCCGACTACCTTTGCGATGCGCGGCGCTGCCCGGCTACGGACCAAGATGGTGTGCCGCTCTACCGGGACCAGCACCACCTTCGCGCGGGCGCTGTCAAGACGTCACGATTTCAGTTTCTTGACGATGCCGCGGGGATTAGCACAAGGCTGAGCGCGGCATCATCGCCAGGCCTCAGCACGCCGTGAGATAGCTGCGGCAAGGCGCTTTGTGTTTTGCGGCGCAGCTCCCCATATAGGCGTGGCCGGTCCTATGCGCCCGGCCTATAATCTTGGGATCAATATTCATGGCATTCCGCCACAAAACCTTAGTTCTGGCGCTTGCGGCAGGGCTTGCGCTCGCCTTCTCCGGCGACGCGTTCGCCCGCGCGGGAGGGGGTTCTTCGCTCGGCAGCCGCGGCGCCCGCACCTTTAGCGCGCCTCCGGCGACTTCCCTTGCGCCCCGCGGCGCAGCTCCCATGGAGCGCTCCTGGACCTCGCCCAACGAGAACATCTTCGGCCGGCCGCCAGCCTATTCGCAGCCGGGCCTCTTCTCATCGAGCTTCGGACGCGGCTTCTTGGGCGGGCTCATCGGCGCGGGCCTCTTCGGCCTGCTCTTCGGCCACGGGTTCTTCGGCGGCCTTGGCGGCGGCTTGTCGATCCTCGGCCTCTTGCTCCAAATCGCACTCTTTTACTTGCTCTTTAAGCTCGTCATGGGCTTCATCCGCGGAAGGCCCGCCTTCCAGAGCGCGGGGTTTTCGCTCCCGGGAGCGCGGTCCGGCGTTAATTTCCGCGAGGCCTCCGCCAATTTTGGCGGAGCAGGCGCGCGCGCCATGAAGGGGGCTAAGCTCGAACTCTCGCCCGCCGATTACAGGACATTCGAGGAACGCCTCGCCGCCATACAGTCCGCGTTTAGCAGCGAGGATCTTCAGCGGTTTCGCGCGCTGGCAACGCCCGAAATGGCTGCCTATTTCCAAGAGCAGCTCGCGGCGAACGCCTCGAAGGGTCTCGTCAACAAATTGTCAGACGTAGCCTTCTTGCACGGAGATCTTGCCGAGGCCTGGCGCGAGAGAGGAAGCGAGTACGCGACGGTCGCTATGCGATTCTCCCTGATCGATCTGATGACCGACCGGACCACGGGCAAGATCGTCTCCGGCGACCCATCGCTCCCGCAGGAGGTAACCGAGATCTGGACCTTTACGCGGCGCGAAGGCGGCAGCCCTGAGGAATGGCGGCTGTCCGCAATTCAGCAGACTTAACGCGCCTGCACGCGCCCGCCGTGCCTTGCCCGGGCGTTCAGTCCGGCCGCCAGTCTTGTTCACCTTTCCGGAGCATGATAGCGAGGTGCCGGATGGGCCTTGGGCCGGGGTATAGCGCAGTCTGGTAGCGCGGAAGTTTTGGGAACTTCAGGTCGCAGGTTCGAATCCTGCTGCCCCGACCAGCCCGCCCGGCGAGGCGCCGCAGCCAGCGTGCCGCGCTCGTCAATGCACAAAGGAAAGGAAGAAGCGGCGAAATGACTGCCCGGATTTACCGTCCATCACCGCCCGCAACCCAATCCGGCAAAGGGAGATCCAAGTTCTGGGTGCTCGAATTCGCGCCAAGAGAGCCCCAGCGCATCGATCCCCTCATGGGGTGGACCGGTTCGGGCGATGTCAACCGGCAGATCCGGCTGCGCTTCTTAACCAAAGAGGAAGCCGTCGCTTACGCGGAGAAAAATGGCTTGAGCTATTTCGTCGAGGAGCCTGCGCCCGACTTGCCGAAGCTGCAGAGCTATGCGGATAATTTCAAGCCCTCGCGGATAGGTCAGTGGACGCACTGAGCTTGCCGCCAAAGCCAAGCCAGATTGGAATGGGTTCCGCTTCCTCGACCGCCTGCCTCTGTAACTGGCCCCGTAGCTCAGCTGGATAGAGCAGCCGCCTTCTAAGCGGCAGGCCGCAGGTTCGAGCCCTGCCGGGGTCGCCAAGCCTGAGAGTCCTTGCGCCGCGCCACGCAAGCTTGGCACAAATCTGGCCGCATACGCTCCAACACTCGCAACCTCGCTCCTCGCGAAAATGCGTCAACAACCGCGGGCTGCTTCGTCCGCGGCGCTGCCGTTTTTGCCGTGCCGGCTGCGAAGGCCCTGGGCATTTTTTCCTCGACTGTTGCAGAAATACACAAGGCGCTGACTCTTAACGGATTTTAACCAATTTGGTGCCTTGTTCCTTCTCCTTTTAGCGGAAGCGGCGCCGTATTTTGGGCGCATTCCCAGCTGAGCAATGCCCTTTGGCCGAGCCTTAAGGCTTCGCAAAGAAGAAGCTGCGAAGGTGCGGCTCGTTTTTAGTCAAATGCGCCCGGAGCCGTATCGCGGCCGGGCCGCAGCCCGAGGGAATGCGCATGGGGAGAAGAGGGAGCTGCCGGGAGTTTCCGCGAGGCCTAGCGGCTTTCATCAGGCGGCCAGCCCCTCTGGTATTGGCCGGTCTTGCGGGCGGCGCCGCTCTCAGTCTTGCCGGGTGCGCCGAAGTGCCGCCGCAGCGAATCGCCTCCGGCCATCCCAAAGAGTATTTTCCCTCCTCAATCTGGGGCCCGGCGAGTCCGCGCGTCGTCGCCGAGGGAGAGCCCGTACCGCGCGGCGGCGGCATGTATATGGTCGGGAAGCCCTATACGATTGCCGGCAAGACCTACTACCCGAGCGAGAAACGCTATGCCGCCATCGGCCTCGCCTCCTGGTATGGCGATGCCTTCCATGGCCGCCGCACGGCCAATGGCGAGATTTATGACCGCGATGCGATTTCCGCCGCCCACCCGACGATGCCTCTGCCGAGCTACGCCCGAGTTACGAATTTACGGAACCATTACTCGATGATCGTGCGGGTCAATGACCGCGGGCCTTTCACCGGCGGCCGGATCATGGACGCATCCCGCAAGACCGCCGAACTTTTAGAGTTCAGCCGCGTAGGAACGACTCCCGTCAAAGTCGAATATATTGGCGCTGCCGAACTATCGGGATCCGACGATCTCGCTTTGCTCGCCACGCTTCGCTCTGATCGCGCGGCCTCCTTCGCGAGCATCTCGGGCCGCGACCGGGCCGCGCCGTCCAGGCTGGCGGGAAACGAGGCGCGCCCAGTTGCCGTCGCCATGGACAGCGAGGACAGCGGCTTGGAGCCTGCGGTATCGGTAAACCGCAAGCGACCTGGGCCTGGTTTTGCGCCCTTGCCGCCGCGAAGGCCCGCAGACCTGGGCCTGCGCCTGCGCGGGCACTCCTCGCCGCTCGCCATGCGTTGAGCGGATAGTCCTCGGAGTGACATCAGGAGCCCTCCGCTGGGCGGCGGCCACGCACGAGGCGCAAAACTGCCTGCGTCAGGAGCTCAAATCCAACGAACAGCGGCGGCGAAAACAGGACCCCGATGAAGCTCGCCAGCACCATCCCGCCAAACACAGTCGTCCCGATCGACTGACGGGCTCCGGCGCCTGCGCCCGTTGCCATCATGAGCGGAATGACACCAACAATGAACGCGAGCGCCGTCATCATCACCGGCCGGTAGCGGATGCGGGCGCCTTCTTCGGCGGCATCGCGCAGGCTTGCATGACCGCTTTCAAACCGGTCCTTTGCGAATTCGACGATGAGAATTGCATTTTTCGCCGCAAGACCAATGAGCAGCACGAGGCCAATCTGCCCGTAAACATCGAGCGCAAGGTGCCGGAAATAGAGGGCAATGAGACCGCCGAGAGATGCAAATGCCACGGGCAGCATGACCGAGAATGGAAGCATCCAGCTTTCATAGAGACCGACGAGAAACAAGAACGAGAAGATCACAGCGAATAAAAAAGCCGACGATTCCTGTCCGGCTGATTGCTGCTCCTGATAGGACATTGCCGTCCAGTCGTAGCCGAAGCCCGCGGGCAGCTGCGCGCGGGCAACGGCCTCCATGGCCGCCATGGCCTCTCCCGAGCTCTTGCCCGGGCGCGCCACGCCGTTGATGAGCACCGCAGGATAGAGATTATAGAGATTGACTGCGTCGGCGCCGAGGATGGTGCTGATGGTAAGGAGGCCATTGAGAGGCACCATCGCGCCATTATTGCTGCGCACGTAAAGGCTGCCGATGTCGGCTATCTTGCCGCGGAACTGTGCCTCATCCTGCACCAGAACCTGAAAGACGAAGTTCTGATAGTTGAATTGGTTAACGAAAAAGCCGCCGAGATTGGCCTGGAGCGCAACGTAAATATCCGCGGGCCTCACGCCCAAAAGAGCGGCACGGGCAATATCCACCTTAACCAAGACTTGCGGAACGGAGGCCGAAAAGCCGGTGAAAACCGAGGCCAGATTGGGATTTTGGTTAGCGGCAAAAATAACCCCGCGCGCCACTCTTGCGAGGTCTTGAACGGTTTGCCCGCTGCGGGCCTCAAGAACGAAATTGATTCCTCCGGCTGCGCTGATGCCGGGGATCGCTGGCGGATTGAAGGCCGTGACTTCGGCTGCGGGCATAGCATTGAAAACCGGCTGCACCTGCGTGATCACACGGGCAATCGAGTGCGATTCGCCCCGCTCATCCCAGGGTTGCATGATCGCGATGACCGTGCCGGCGCTCGGGCCGCGGGCCCCAGAAATGAGGCTAAATCCGCCCAGCTCGATCGCATGGGCAATGCCCGGCGTGCCGCGCAGAATCTCTCCAATCTGCCGGACGGCCCGGTCGGTGCGCTGAATGGAGGCGCCATTGGGCAGCCGCACGTCGATAAAGAAATAGCCTTGGTCCTCGTTAGGCAAGAACGCCAGCGGCGTGCCTTGAAGCAGAAGATAAGCGGCAGCGAATGCGGCAACTATTCCTGCAGCAGAGAGCAGCAGCCATCGCGAGAGAAACCGCACTGCATGGCCATAGTAGCCGCGGGCCAAGTCGAAACCGCGATTAAACCAGCGGAAGGCGAAGAAACGCGTTTGCCTGGGCGGGCGCAATATGAGCACGCAAAGCGCCGGACTAAGGCTTAAGGCGTTGACCGCCGAGATGACGACGGAGACCGAGATGGTCACTGCGAACTGGCGGTAAAGCGCGCCCGTGATCCCGGAGATAAATCCGACCGGGGCAAACACGGCGACAAGAACGAGCGTGGTCGCAATCACCGGCCCAGTGATTTCCCGCATGGCTTTTTCAGTCGCCGTTGTAAGCGGCAGGCCTGGGCTTTCCTCGAGGTTGCGGGTGACATTCTCGACAACGACAATTGCATCGTCCACAACGATCGTTATCGCGAGCACGATGGCGAAAAGATCGACTGTGTTTGCCGAAAACCCGATGAGGTAAAGGACTGCGAAGACGCCAATGAGCGAGACTGGAATGGCAGCCGTTGGTATAAGTGTCGCCCGCCAATCCTGCAGGAAGACGAAGACCACGGACACGACCAAAGCGAGCGTAATCGCAAGAGTGTGCAAAATCTCATCGATGTTCGCACGCACGAAATTCGTGGCGTTGTAAACGATCGCGTATTGCAGGCCGGGCGGAAACTGCTTCGCAAGATTGCGCATCTGCCGCTCGATTGAATTGGCAATATCGAGCGCGTTCGCGTTTGGCGTTTGATAGATGGCAAGGGTAGCCGAGGGATTACCGTCAAGTGATGAGGAAGAGGTATAATCTTGCGCCCCGAGTTCCACCCTCGCGATGTCACGGATACGGACGATGCCGCCGTCCGGATTGGTGCGTACGATGATGTCCTCGAACTGCGGAACGCTGCTGAGCCGGCCAGGCGCGAGGATGGTGAGCTGCTGCTGCTGGCTGCCGCCGATCGGCGGCTGGCCAATCTGGCCCGCGGCAACTTGAATATTTTGCGCCTCGATCGCCGCGGTTACATCGGCTGCGCTGATTTTGAGCGCCGTCATGCGATCCGGATTGAGCCAAATGCGCATGGCATATTGCCGCTGGCCGAAAATCGTTGTGTTGCCGACCCCCGGCGTGCGCGCAATCTGCTGCTGAACATGCATATAAGCGTAGTTCGAGATAAAGAGCTGATCGTATTGCTTATCGGGCGAATAGAGGTTCACGGCGAGGACGAAATTGCTCGTTGCAGTTCGAACCGAGATGCCCTCTTGCTGCACTTCCGGCGGCAGCTGCGCCATCGCGAGCTGGACCCGGTTTTGCACATTGACTTGATCGATGTTGGGATCCGTGCCGATCGCGAAGGTCACGGTCAGCGTGTACATGCCGGAGCTTGAACTCGCGCTCTGCATGTAGAGCATGTCGGGCACCCCGTTGACCTGCACTTCGATCGGCTGCGCGACTGTTTGGACTAGCGTCTCGGCGCTCGCGCCCGGATAGATCGCCGTGACGCTCACCTGCGGGGGCGTCAAATTCGGGTATTGCGCGACCGGAATTGCAAAGAGAGCAAGAAGGCCCGCAAGCGTGATGACGACCGAGAGTACGATTGCGAAATTCGGCCGGTGTATGAAGAAAGTGGAGAGCGCGGGCATCTCGAATTTCGCCCAGTCAGCCTGCTTCGCCGGAGCTGTTCGGGCCGGATGCCGCGGGAGCGGGCAGAGGGGTCACGGTCTCGCCGGGGTGCACCTTCTGCACGCCCTGAATGATCACGCGCTCGCCGCCGGAGAGTCCTTTCTTGACGATAAAGCTTTGCGCGATTTGCCGTCCGAGCTCGATTGGCTGCTGCCTGACCTTATTGTCGTTGCCAACCACAAGCACAAAGCTCCCGGCCTGCTCCGTCTGCACCGCCTCGGCTGGAACGAGCGGGCGCCTCTCCGGCTTGGCGCGCCGGACGGCCACCGTCACATAGGCGCCGGGCAGGAGCAGCGCATCCGGGTTGGGGAAATCCGCATAAACATTCACCGTGCCGGTCTGTGTGTCCACCTCGTTGCTCAGAAACGAGATAGTGCCATGTTGATCATAGAGAGCGCCGCCTGGGAGCTCCAAGCTGACGGTCAGTCCCTTGGCGATCTGGCGGGCACTCGTATTCGTTCTTTGCTCCGCACGCACGATGAGCCGGTCGCTCACCGGGAATACGACGCGGATCGGATCGAGCTGGTTGACGGTCGCAAGCGGCGGCGTCACTGGCGTGACGAGATTGCCTTTGGTCAGAGTAATAGCGCCGATACGCCCATCAATCGGCGAGGCGATCGTACAATAGCTTAGATTAAGCTCGGCCTGATCCAGATTGGCCTGCGCCGCTTGGACATTTGCCTGATCCTGATCGCGCGTTGCCGTCGCCTGATCGAGCGTGGATTTTGGCCCAGCGCCTCTCTTGTAGAGCTCCGCCGCCCGCTCGTAGGCGATCTGCGCCTGCCACAGCGCCGCTTTGGCAGAGGCGAGCTGCGCCCGCGCGGCTTCTACCGCGGCCCGGTACTGCTCCTTCTGCAGCTCATAAAGCACCTGGCCTGCTTTGACGTCGCTTCCTTGCTTGACCGGCACATCGTCGATGAACGCCGTGACGCGGGGAACGACCTGCACGGCTTGAATTGCGATCACATGGCCGATGAAACTCTGTCCGGGCGCGACATCCTCAACCGCCACTTGCGCGACCGTGACGGCCGGCGCGGCGCCCCGGGACTCCTGGGCTGGCGCTAAATTTTTCCCGCGCGCATCTTCCCGGCCGCAAGCCGCGGCGGCGAGCGCCAAGAGGAGCGCCGGAAGGAGAGAGATGAGGAATCGCTTCTGGCTAGGCGCCATCGGCCGCTACGGTCCTGCAGTGTTATTGCCTCGCATAACTCGGCGCGGGCGGCGGCCGTTCCGCTGTGCACTGCCGGCGGATCATGCGCGTTAAACGAAAAACGCCCCCAGCCGAGCTGAGGGCGTTCTTCCGGCGGAATGACCTTGGGACGCCGAGCCCGCGCGAAGGGTCGCTTTGCTTGCGAAAAGCGGACCGCCTCTCGTTTTGCTACGCTTATGTGTTAATCTAAATCTTCACTCATTGCAAGACCTGGGGACTTTTGATGGCCCGGATTTTTGGCTTCGATATTGGCACAACCTCGATTGGTTTCGCGGTTGTCGATCTTGATGAAAAACACGAAAGCGGCAGCATAAGGCGCCTCGGCGTGCGCATCTTTCCCGAGGCACGCGATCCGGACGGCACGCCGCTCAATCAGCAGCGCCGCGCAAAACGGATGATGCGGCGGCAGTTGCGGCGCCGACGCAAGCGCCGCCGCTCGCTCAACGAGCTTCTCGCCGCCGACGGCCTCTTGCCTGCTTTCAATAGCCCGGATTGGGCCAGGGTCATGGCCGCCGATCCTTACGAACTGCGGGCGCGCGGTCTCGATTCGCCGCTCTCGGCCTATGAGCTTGGCCGGGCACTCTATCACTTGTCAAAGCGGCGCCATTTCCAGGAGCGCGACCTCGCCGAGGCTGAGAACGAGGCTGAAGAGGATAAGCCGAGCCAAGAGGAAGAGGCCGAAGCGAAGACGCGCGAGGCAACCATTGCCGAGCTGAAACGATCCGGCGAGACACTCGGGGCGCATCTCGCGAAAATCCCGCGGCTCGAGCGCAAACGCGGAATCCATGCGACCCGGGCAGTGGTGCGCGAGGAGTTCGACCGGCTCTGCGCAGCGCAAGCCGCGCACCATCCGGTCGTTGAGAATGCGGAGTTTCGGGCCGCGCTGGAAGAGGCGATCTTTTTCCAGCGCCCGGTGTTCTGGCGCAAATCCACGCTTGGCAAATGCCGTTTTATACCCGGAGCGCAGCTCTGCCCGAAAGGCTCATGGCTCTCGCAGCAGCGCCGGATGCTGGAGAAGGTCAACAACCTCGCAATTGCGGGCGGCAACGCGCGCCCCCTTGATGAGGAGGAGCGCGCAGCCATCCTTGCGGCGCTCGAAACGCAGAAGAGCATGAGCTGGCCGGGGGTTCGCAAGGCGCTCGAGCCGGTCTTCAAGGCGCGCGGAGAAAGCGCGAAATATGTACGCTTCAATCTCGAATATGGCGATGAGAAGGGCGGCCTCAAAGGTAACCTCGTCGAGGCAAGCCTTGCCAAGATCTTCGGCACGAAATGGCCGGCCCACCCTCACAAGGAGGCTTTGCGCGCGTTTGTGCCCGAGGCGCTTTGGCAGGCTGACTACGGGGAGATTGGCACGCAGCGCGTTGTCATCCGCCCGCAGAAAGAGCGGGCAGACCGCCGCGAAAATCTCATCGCCCGCCTCACCAAAGAATTTGCACTATCCCAGAACGAGGCGGAGGCGATTATAAAGCTCAATTTTCCGCAAGGCTGGGAACCTTTTTCAACCAAGGCGCTCGAAATCTTCCTGCCGGAACTCGAAAAAAGAGTGCGGTTCGGCGCGCTCCTCAATGGCCCCGAATGGGAGGTTTGGCGCAATGCGAATTTCCCGGATCGCGAGCAGCCCACAGGAGAAATTCTCGCCAAACTTCCGAGTCCGCGCGCCGATAAGCACGCAACTTACGACCAGCGGGAGGAAGCAAAGCGCATCGCAAGCCTGCGCAATCCAACCGTGGTGCGGGTGCAAAACGAGCTGCGTAAGGTCGTCAACAATCTCATTGGGCTTTACGGCAAGCCGGACATGATCCGTGTCGAGCTTGCACGCAAAGTCGGCCAATCGAAGCGCGAGCGCGAGGAAATAACGGCGGCAATGCGCAAGCAGGAACGTGAGCGCGAAGCGGCGCGAAATGAGCTTATCGCAAACGGTATTAGCGACCCCAAGGACAGAGATATCGAGAAGTGGCTGCTGTGGAGAGAATGCGGAGGTTTTTGTCCATACACGAACGACCCTATCGGTTTTAACGATCTTTTCCGCGACAACCCGCGGTTCGACATCGAGCACATCTGGCCAAAGTCGAAATCTCTCGACAATTCCTTTGCCAACAAGACTCTCTGCCGGAAGGACGTAAATCTCGCGAAAGGAAATCGCATCCCGTACGATTATTTCAGTGGCCGGCCCGATGAATGGCAGGACACAAAGAAGCGTATATGGGAGATGGCCGCCAAGCACGGCATGGCGAGAAAGAAGGCCAGGAGATTTTGCGCGGAATCCATACCGGATGATTTCGCTACCCGCCAGCTCAACGACACTGGGTTTGCCGCAAGGCAGGCGATCGCCTTTTTGAAGCGCCTTTGGCCGGATGTGGGGCCAACCGCGCCGGTCAATGTGCAGGCGGTGTCCGGCCGGGCGACGGCGCAATTGCGCAGGCTCTGGGGCCTCAACAACATCCTTTCGGATGATGGTGAAAAAACGCGCGCCGACCACCGCCATCACGCCATTGACGCGCTGACGGTTGCCTGCGCTCACGCGGGCTACGTCAAACGCCTCTCCGATTGGTTCGCGGCCGAGGAGCGCGGCGAGCGCCCGCATTTGCCCGAGCCCTGGCCGTCGATCCGCAACGACGCCGGGGCAGCGGTGGCGCAGATTGTCGTCTCGCACCGCGTGCGCAAGAAAGTCTCCGGGCCGCTGCATCTTGAGACCGCTTATGGCGATACCGGAGAAGACGTCAGGACAAAGAGCGGCACTTACCGTCTCTTCGTCACGCGTAAGCCTGTCGAGCGGCTCTCGAAAACCGAGCTCGATGATATCGCCGATAAGCGCGTGCGAGAGATTGTGAAAAATTGGGTCGGCGCGCATGGCGGCGATCCCAAAAAAGCCTTCGCGGCCTATCCGCGGCTGAGCGAAAATGGGCCGGAAATTCGCAAGGTGCGGCTGTACACCAAGCAGCAGCTCTCGCTCATGGCGCCGGTCTCGACCGGCTATGCCGATCTCGGCCAAAACCATCACATTGCGATCTACCGCGGTGCCGATGGCAAGTGCAGCTATGAGGTGGTCAGTCTCTTCGAGGCCGCAAGGCGGCTTGCGAAACGCGAGCCCGTGGTGCGTAAGGCCAACGGCGCGAGCTCGGATTTCGTCATGTCGCTTGCGCCCGGCGATACGCTGCATTTCCCTTCGGGAAAGATGGAGGGCTACTGGACGGTGCAGGGGACATGGGCCAATGGCCAAATTGTCCTAATAAACTCAAGAGATGCCCAGGGAACATCGGTCACGCGACCTAACCCCTCCGCAATTCTACGGGAGGGTGGACGAAAAGTTTCCATCGACCCCATCGGCCGCGTGTGCCCCGCCAACGACTGACGGGCCGCCCGATGCTCCGCAAGACGGTGGAGATCGCAACCCCAGGAACACGCCTCTCGGTCGCAAGCCGCCAGCTTGTGATCGAGCGGGCGGATCAGCCCCGCAAAACCTTGCCGGTCGAGGATATCGGCGTGCTGGTGGTCGACGACCGGCGCGCGTCCTACACGCATTCGGTTTTTGTCGAGCTGCTCGCGGCTGGGGCAACCGTCATGGTGAGCGGGCCCGACCATCTGCCCGCAGGAATGATGCTGCCGCTCGACGCTCATCATGTGCAGACAGAGCGCCACCGCGCGCAGGCAGAAGCCTCCGAGCCTGCCAAGAAGCAAATCTGGCGCGCGCTCGTTGCGGCAAAACTCGCCCAGCAAGGCCGCATCCTCGATCATTTCGGCGCCTCGCCAAACGGGCTTGCCGAAATGGCCAAGCGCGTGCGCTCGGGCGATCCGGACAATCTCGAAGCCCAGGGCGCGCAGCGCTATTGGCCGCTCCTCTTCGGCAAAGACTTCCGCCGCGACCGCTCGGCGGAGGGCATCAACGCGCTCTTAAATTATGGCTATGCGGTCGTGCGTGCGGCGGCGGCGCGCGCCACTGTCGCGAGCGGGCTCATTCCCTCGCTCGGGGTCTT
>Ga0209581_1000282_pt1 | contig 138773 bp, 109 predicted proteins | sample Coa_R2_FD_187160 | JGI IMG/M metagenome (GOLD analysis project Ga0209581, IMG submission 187160) | Surface soil microbial communities from Centralia Pennsylvania, which are recovering from an underground coalmine fire - Coalmine... | ecosystem: Environmental > Terrestrial > Soil > Unclassified...
CAGCGCCAGGATCACCATCCGCTTTCAGGAAGACCGCATGCGCGGCGTCAGGGAATCCGGCTCGCGAATGCGATGCCCTCGCACAGTTCAGAGCCGTGCTGGAAATCGCTACTTACACCACGGGCTGCTAATGCATTCTTTGTGTCAGGAGCAATTTCTGTTTGTTACCTGATGTGAGCCGTTTTCCAGCACCGGGGCGTAAGCCACACCATGTATGCCGCTGCTTCCAGAAGGAGAGCAGAGAACCTCGGGTCTCCTCATTGGGCCGGTTTGATCCCGGCCAGGCAAATCGGCGGGCGGAAAAGCTGCTCTCACAAATTGAGCAAAGAGGAGAAGATCCAGTTCCTGAGCAGCATGCCTGGCTTTTTCATGGGCGGAAATTGAGTGTTATAGAATAGGCCATGTGATCATATGAGTTCCGTCTTGTACGATCGCCTCTGTGGCGCGTCTAAAGGTTGTGGCACTATGATGCAAAATCCTGCAAAGCGGCGGTTCTCCATGTGGCTGATTGCAGGATTGCTATGCCTGTCCTGCGCAGTCTTTGCGTGGGGTCTGCAATACAAGCTATCGCTGTATCGCAGTGCGAGCGGTCCGACCGATCTTCCTGCCGCCAAGCTGCTTACGGGATCGGACAAATTCTCACTGCAGCGCACGGTCATGCATGAGGCCGAAGGTCCTACACGCGGCCATACGTTTCTTCTTGTCGTCTCTTTGCTCGCATTCCTGTCGCTCCGGCCTGCTGCCAGCTATCGGGCATTGCAATACAAACGGATACAGGAAGCCTCTCCACAACGCGGTCAAATCACCCAGCAACGGCCCTTCTTTTTTCGCCCGCCCCCAGTCCATCTTCACTGATTTTGTCCTTTCAGCAGCATAAGAACTGCTGTTGCGACGGTGCGGAAAGCACCAGAAATCACCACAAGACAGGATGTGAATCCAGATGGGCAAACGTGCCTCCTCTACCAGTCGTTTTCTCTCTATTTCAGTGTTTTCGTTGTGCCTTGCGCTGGTCTTACCTGGTTGTCGCAGAGCACAGAACGTAACGGCTTCGGCCGTACCCACGGCGCCGATTGTTACTGTAAAGCGCAGCAACCTCGCCACCCATCTGAGCGTGGCGGGGCAGTTCCAGCCTTATCAGGAAGTGGACTTGCATGCGAAGGTTTCCGGGTACATTCGCCAGATTCGCGTAGACATCGGCGACCGCGTCAGGCAGGGCGAGGTCCTTGCCATACTTGAAGTGCCGGAACTCGATGCACAGCTGCAAGGGGCGCAGGCCTCGGTACGTCACAGCAGGGCTGAGATTTTGCGCCAACAGGAAGAGGTCAATCGCGCCGAGTCCATGCATGCCGCGCTGCATGCTGAATACAAGAGACTTGCGCAGGCCGCAGCCGCCAGGCCAGGACTCATTGCCGAGCAGGAGCTTGACGACGCCCTGGCCAAAGACCAGGAATCGGAAGCGCAGATTGCCGCAGCGAAATCATCGCTTGAAGCAGCAAAGCAGCAACTCGACGTGGCCCAGGCCGACAGTACTCGTGTGAAAACGCTGTTTGATTATTCCACGATTACAGCGCCCTTTACCGGTGTGATTACGATGCGCTATGCGGATACGGGTGCTCTCATTCAGGCTGGAACCAGCTCGGCGACACAATCCATGCCAGTGGTGCGCATCGCGCAGAGTGACGTTCTGCGCCTGAGAATGCCCGTGCCTGAGTCCGACGTTCCGTTCATCCAGCAGGGGAGCGAAGTACAGATCCATATAGACGCGACAGGGAAGACCGTGACTGGAAAGATTGTGCGCTTTACTCGCGCACTGGACAGTTCCACGCGCACTATGACGACGGAAGTAGACATTCCCAATCCTGATCTCACGCTCAGCCCGGGAATGTATGCCGAGACTACGATTCAATTGCAGGACCGCAGGAATGTACTCGTGCTTCCGACGCAGGCCGTTGTTCAAAGCGGAAACAATGCCTATGTTCTCGTCGTAAATGAACAAAATCAGGTGGAGCGGCGCGATATTACGCTTGGTCTTCAGACCCCGAATGAAATGGAAATCGCCAGCGGGCTGCAAGAGGGCGATCGTGTGATTGCCGCGGGGCAAGCGAATTATCAGGTGGGCGAAACGGTCCAGCCCAAAGTCATTACGCCCATGACGATGAAGGAGGGCAGCAACTGATGTCTTCCTTTGCCATTAAGTTTCCCTATTTCATTCTGATGATGTGTCTGATCATTCTTGTGGTCGGCGTCACGGCCGTCACACGGATGCCAGTAGACCTGTTTCCTCAGGTCAACATTCCGGTGGTGGTAGTAGCCACGTTCTATTCGGGAATGCCTCCACAGCAGATTGAATCGGACATCACGAATACGTATGAACGATTTTTTACGCTGGGCAGCAATATTGATCACATCGAATCGCGTTCGCTTCCGGGCGTGAGCCTCATTAAGATTTACTTCCAGCCCGGAACGAATGCCGACACAGCAACAAGCAACATTGCCAATCTGGCCATGGCCAATCTGCGCAGACTGCCTCCGGGTACCCTGCCTCCTGTGGTGCTTAAGTACGATGCCTCAAACCTGCCGGTATGCCTGATTACGCTCAAAGGCAAAGGGCTGAATGAAACGGAGCTCAAAGACCTGGCGCAGTTCACGGTCCGCAACCAGGTGGCCAATGTGCCCGGAGCTTCTGTGCCACAGCCTTATGGCGGGCGCTATCGCCAGATCATGGTCTATGTGGACCCGCTGAAGCTGGAAGCGCACCAAATGAGCGTGATGGATGTGGTGCAGGCGATCAATAAATCCAATCTGATTCTGCCGGCGGGCGATGTTCGCATTGGACCGAAAGATTACAACATCTATACCAACAGCCAGGTTCCTGTCGTAGATGAAATCAACGACATGCCACTGAAGACCGTTGGTAATGCCAGCGTGCTCGTGGGTGATGTGGGCAAGGCAGTAGATGCGGGACAGCTCCAGACAAACATTGTCCGCGTAGATGGACAGCGTTCGGTTTACATACCGGTGCTGAAGCAGGGAGGCAATTCGAACACTATCACCATCGTTGATGGCGTGAAGAAAGCCGTTGCCAATCTGCTCGACATCCCCAGAAACCTGCAAACAAGCGTTGCCTTTGACCAGTCCCTCTTTGTAAAGATGGCAGTCAAGAATGTCATCCGCGAAGGCGCGATTGGTCTTGTACTTACCGCGCTGATGATTCTGCTTTTTCTGGGCAACGTACGTGCTACGGTTTCCGTGCTGCTCTCCATCCCATTGTCCGTGCTTGCTACATTTCTCGCACTGGATGTGTGGGGGGTCTCCATTAATACGATGGTCTTGGGCGGCCTGGCGCTGGTGCTCTCCCGCCTGATTGATAACTCAGTCGTTGTGCTCGAAAACATCTTCCGTCACATGGAAATGGGTGAGCCACCGGAAGAAGCATCTGGACGCGGCGGTAAGGAAGTACAGTTGGCGGTTTTGGCCGCTACGGTGGCGACCGCTATTGTCTTCTCGCCGGTCGTGATGCTCTATGGAGTCAGTAAATATCTGTTTACTGCGCTGGCGCTGGCAGTAGTGCTGGCACTGTTCGCATCCTACTTTGTTGCCATGACGGTCGTGCCGCTCTTTTGCGCGCGCTTCATTCGCCTGAATCCTGAGCACATCCATCACGGTTCGCATGAGGAGGTAGAGGAGGACCTTCAGGCATCCATAGACACCTCAGCAAAGCACACTCTATTCCACAAAATTGTGCAGGGATTCAACACCGCATTCCTGAAGATGCAGCAGAAATACGATGAGAGTATCCGTGGGTGCCTACTTGTACCATGGCGCGTGACCATTGGAATTTCCCTTTTCGTTGTGCTAACACTCGCGCTTTATCCACTGATGGGCAAAGCTTTCTTTCCTCGCACGGATCCCGGACAATTTGTTGTAAATGTGAAGGTCCCGGCGGGAACGCGCATTGAGTTGACGGATGAATATGTGGCCCGTATGGAAAACGACATACGGAGCATCGTGTCACCGCATGATCTGAATATGATCGTTTCCAACATCGGTATTACGCCGGACCTCTCCGCCATCTACACATCGAACTCCGGAATGCATACTGCTTTCATCCAGGTAAATCTAAAGGAAGATCACAAAATCGGCAGCTATGCATATATGGGAAAAGTTCGTCGCCGCTTTGCGAATGATTTCCCTGAAGTGAGCGCGTACTTTCAGGCGGGCGGGCTGGTGGACTCCGTGGTCAACCAAGGCAAGCCAGCGCCTATTGACATCCAGGTGCTAGGGAACGACCTTCAACGCAGTTACGATTTTGCGCAGGAAATCGCAAGGCAGATGCGCACTCTCGGCTCCGTCAGCGACGTGCTCGTTCCGCAGGACCTGGATTATCCGGGACTAGAGCTGAATATTGATCGCGAACATGCGGCGCTCGCCGGAATTACTCCGCAGAGTGTGGTGGACAACGTCATCACCGCCCTTACATCCAATGGCATGGTTGCCCCCAGCTACTGGATTGATCCGAAAAGCGGCAATAGCTACATGCTTACGGTCCAGTACCCGGAATCGCAGATCCAGACCCTGACTGACTTCAGGCAGATTCCGCTGCGCTCGCCGGACGTAAGGCAGACCACTCCGCTTGAGTCGGTCGCAAACATCCGACAGATCAATACTCCCACTGAAGTGGACCACTACCAATTGCGGCGCGTCTTTGATGTTTATGTTATGCCTCGGTCGGAAGACCTTTCGCGTGTTGCCAGCGATGTAACACGCGTGCTCGCTGGAATACAAAAGCCAGCGGGCACGATGGTCTCAATGGGTGGGACTGTGCGCGATATGCAGGAATCATTTTCAAGCTTCGGCCTTGGATTGCTTCTCGCTGTCGTCCTCGTTTACCTGATCCTGATGGCCCAGTTCGCATCGTTCTCTGATCCCCTTGTCATTCTGCTTGCCGTGCCACCTGGCATCTCAGGGGCCATTCTCATTCTTCTACTGACGGGTTCTACGATGAACGTCATGTCTTTGATGGGTGTGCTGATGACGACCGGTATCGCTGTTTCCAACAGCATTCTCATCGTGGAGTTCACGGGAACATTAAGAAAGGATGGCATGTCTTTACGCGATGCTCTACGTGAAGCCTGCAAGGTGCGTCTGCGACCGATTCTGATGACGACGCTGGCAACGCTCCTTGGGCTCGTTCCTATGGCGCTGGCACTTGAGCCGGGTAGTGAGCAATATGCGCCGCTCGCTCGCGCCATCATCGGAGGGCTTGCTGTTTCCACTGTTCTTACCGTCTACATTGTGCCTTGTGTGTATCTGCTGATTCATCGCAAAGAAGAGCAGGAGGCGGCATGAAGAAGCTATTTGTACTTGTGGTTCTAATCACTTCCTGCGCATGGGCGCAGTCGTCCCTTTCCTCAGCTCCACAGTCATCTTTTTCTTTGGCGGGGCCGCCTCAGACTGCGCAAAATCAGACAGCGAGTGGGACTGTCCGTCTCACACGCAAACAGGCTGAGCAGATTGCGCTCAGAAACAATCCGCGCGTGAGCGTGGCGCATCTGCTCGCGCTGGCACAGCATCAGGTTGTGCGCGAAACGCGCTCGGCGCTGCTGCCAAATGCCTACGGCAACTTTACTGCTGTTGAAGCCAACGAAGCGAGCCGTATTTCCACCGGCTCGCTCACGGCGTCGCGCCTGCTGGAACACGCAGGCATGGGCGTACAGCTTGAGCAGCTCATCACCGACTTTGGACGTACTCACAATCTGGTTGCGTCTTCAAGTCTTATGGAAAAGTCGCAGCAGGCGAGCGCCGAAGCTACGCGTGAGCAGGTCCTGCTGGCAACCGACTTTGCTTTTTATAACGCGCTGGAAGCGCAGACCACACTGAACGTTGCAAAGCAAACGGTACAGGCACGACAGACACTTGCTGACCAGGTGACACAGCTGGCAAAAAGCAAGTTGAAGTCTGATCTGGACCTCAGCTTTGCGCAGGTCAACTTGTCACAGGCACAGCTCCTGCAACTGGAGGCACAGAACAACTACGACACGGCCATTGCCAGCCTGACTGCGGTACTCGGGTCGGATACGCATCAGCATTACGATCTGATAGAAGAGACGGCGCAGTTGCAGGCGCTTCCTGCGGACGAATCTTCTCTGGAGGCGCAGGCACTTGCGCAGCGGCCTGACCTGCAGGCGCTTGACTTAAGGCATGAGGCCGACCAGAAATTTGCGCGTGCGCAGTGGCAACAGTTGCTGCCTTCAATAAGCGCGCTTGGTGTCGTGGGAAAGACACCGCTGGGATCGAACCAGTACTTTACTTCGGACTGGTATGGTGCTATTGGAGGAAATGTCAGCATTCCTATCTTCAACGGCTTCCGCTATTCAGCAGAAGCGCATGAGGCCGAGCTTCGGGCCCGGGCTTCCGCCGAACAGACCCGCGACCTTCGCGACCAGATCGTGCGGGATGTGCAATCGGCATGGCTGCGTGCAAATACTGCGTATCAAAAAGTGCTTGTGCAGCGGCAACTGCTCAAAGAAGCGAACATGGGCCTCGACCTTGCGCAGACCAGGTATCAGCTCGGTCTCAGCTCCATTGTGGAGCTGAGTCAGGCACAATTGCAGCAGACTGAAGCTGCCATTGGCGACGCGAACGCCCGCTACCAGTACAAGTTTGCACTCGCCGCGCTGAACTACCAGACAGGTGTGCATCCATAATGGGCCGGCCCCGGTATCACAAAGATGTCGGGGCCAGCGCAGCCTTTCATCCGCGTCGCGCAGTGCGACCCAGTACGAAATAACCACAAACGCCGGCCAGTAACGATGCGGTCAAGACAGCGGTCTTGGCAGCATCCAGTTGCGTGGGATCGGGAAAGGCGAGCGCGCTGATAAAGAGCGAGACAGTGAATCCAATTCCGGCAATCGTACCCACGCTGGCGATGTGCTTCCATTGCACTGTGCCGGGCAGTTGTGCGATTTTCAGCTTCACGGCGATCCAGCAGGCGCCGGTGATGCCAAGCGGCTTGCCAATCAGAAGCCCGAGCAGCACACCCCAGGCAAGCGGACTGTGCAGCAACGATTTCCATGTGGTGACAGAAAATGTCACGCCAGCGTTGGACAACGCAAATAATGGCAAAACGAGAAACGCGATCCAATCGTGGAGCTTGCGTGTAATGCGATCGGCGGGCGATTCGGTGCTGGCAATCAGATATTCCATTGCGCCAAGCTGTCGGCTGGCACGGGCCGTATCATCTGCCGCGCGGGCCTGCTTAAAGTCTTCCAGCATTCCGCCGCACACCTCACCAAACTGGCCGAACGAAACACTGGACGTAACCGGCACCAGCAGCCCGAGGATCACTCCGGCTATCGTGGCATGGATGCCGGAGCGCAGAGTTGCCAGCCACACTCCGACCCCCAGCGTGGCGTAAAAAATCTGTCGGTTGATGCCGATCCTGCGACACAGGAGAATGATGACAATCAGCAGAACAGCAATCAGCAGATAATTCAAGTGCAGCGTGTCGGTGTAGAAGACAGCGATTACGCCAATTGCACCCATATCGTCGGCAATCGCCAGCGAGAGCAGGAAGACCTTCAGCTCTGGTGGAACTCCTTTCACGAGCGCCAGCACGCCGAGTGAAAAGGCAATGTCTGTCGCCATGGGAACACCCCAGCCATGCGCACCCGCCTTGCCGTGGTTCAGTGCAGCGTAAATCAGGGCTGGAACAATCATTCCTCCCAGCCCACCGCAGATGGGAAGGGAAGCGCGGCGCAGGTCGGCCAGCTCTCCATGCACAAGCTCCTGCTTGATCTCCATTCCCACCAGGAAGAAGAACAGCGCCATCAATGCATCATTGATCCATTCATGGATGGGAAGCCGCAACCCCGAAAGTGTGAGAGGAACATGCCATATATGGTCATAGGAAGCGCTCCATGGCGAGTTCGCCCAGATGAGTGCGATGACCGCGGCAGCCAACAGAAATGCGCTGCTTACGCCCTGCGTATGAATAAATTGCTGAATGGGCAATTGCAGGGCGCGCGTAATCAGCGATTCGCGCACCTGCAGCTTGAGTTCTCCGAGTGTTCGTGCCGGAATCGCCATCGCTGACAGTGTATGGAAGGCACGGAAATACGGCAATCAGAAATGCAGTATCATGCTTCTGATGCTTGCTGCTTTGCGCTTTCTCTGGAACGCTACGCGCGGCCACCGCCTCCGGCCATGGCGCAGCGAGTATCTCAAGTGGCGCATCGAAACGTATTCCGGGAAAAAAGCCGAGAGTCTCCAGACGAAGGAAGTCCTGCACTTTTTATGGCAGCAGAAATGGGCGCTGTTACGCTTCCTGCGGTGGACGGGCGAGATGGAAAGCTTGAAGAAACTTTCTTCACGGGGTTATGAAGAACGATGAACTTTCGCGCGACTCGTCGCGGCTTTCTACAGAGAGCAGCCTGCATGGGGCTGGTGAGCTTCCTGCCACTGCGCGCTGAAGAAAACATTAGCGGCGCAAATTCGCTGCGTGCGTATGCCGATGCGCGCGGTCTGCTGATTGGCTGCGCAGTTGCGCCAGAGAAGCTCCGCGATGAAGCGCAGTATGCGCACACCGTGGCTGAGCAGGAGAACCTTCTTGTCGCAGAAAATGCGATGAAGTGGCACGCCGTCCATCCTGCCCCGGACAAATATGATTTTGCTCCGGCTGATTCTATTCTGGCCTTTGCCGATGCCCACAGGCAGCGGGTGCGCGGCCATAATCTCTGCTGGCATGAAGGGCTTCCGGACTGGTTCCAATCCATCGTCACAAAAAACAACGCGCGTCAGATACTCACCGAACACATTCGCGCCGTTGCCGGTCATTTCGCCGGAAAGTTGCACTCCTGGGACGTTGTGAATGAGGCCCTCAACCTCAAAGACGGCCGTCCGGACGGACTGCGCAAGTCACCCTGGCTCGAACTCGCTGGGCCAGATTACATTGACCTGGCCTTCCACACTGCACGAGAGGCGGACCCGAGGGCGCAGCTGGCATACAACGATTACGGTATCGAGCTCGATTACCCGGAGGACGCACTCAAGCGCGAAAAGCTGCTGGATATGGTTCGCGGCATGAAGAAGCGCAATGTACCCATAGATGCTGTTGGCATCCAGAGTCATTTGACCGCAGGAGTAAAGGCGCCCGGCGATGGCCTGCGCGAGTTCGTGCGGAAACTGCATGACATGGGCCTGCAGGTCTTCATTACTGAGCTCGACATCTCTGACCACAAGGTACAAGGCACCATGGCCGAGCGCGACGCTGCGGTTGCGCATCTCTACGGTGATTACCTGCGTACAATGCTGGCTGAGCCCAATGTTACCGCGGTGCTCACCTGGGGCATCACCGGCAAATACACCTGGCTCAACCATCAGAATCCGCGCAGCGACGGTCAGCCGCAGCGCTGCCTGCCTTTTGATGCAGAGTACAAGCCGACTCCAGCGTTCTTTGCAGTGCGTAATGCGCTTACAGGTGCATCCCAACATTTGTTGTAGAGGTAAATGGAATGATCAATCCTTTAAAACTCCAGGAAATGGTGGCCCAGGCGAAACAAATGCAAGAGCAGATGCAGGAGAAACTGGGCCAGACCATCGTTGAAGCGTCATCCGGCGGCGGGGCCGTTACCATAAAGATGAACGGACAAAAACAGGTACTAAAAGTCACGATTGATCCAAACGCTGTTGCCAGCCTGAGCGGCAGCACAGCAGATGTGGAGATGCTCGAAGACCTGATTGCCGCAGCATGCAACGAAGCAGGCCGCCGCGCCGATGAAGCCATCAAATCGGCAGCTTCTTCTATGCTGGGCGGACTGAATCTTCCTCCCGGACTGTTCTGAGAAATATTTAGAACATGGCTTGACTCTCCGTGACTGGAGGCCTTACAACTGACTCGTGTTCAAGATCGGTGAGTTTTCTGCGCTTACGCGCATTTAGGTCAAAGCGCTCCGCTTCTACGATGAAGCAGGACTGCTCAAGCCTGCGCACGTAGTTCCATGGACCGGGTACCGCTATTACTCGGCCCAGCAACTGCCTCGCCTGCACCGAATTCTTGCCCTGAAAGACCTGGGCTTTTCGCTGGAGCAGATTGGCCGGGCGCTCGCCAGTAACGTCACGCCGCAGGAGCTTCGCGGAATGATGATGCTGCGCCGTGCCGAGCAGCATGACCGCGTACGTGAAGAGCAGGAACGCTTCTCCCGGTTAGAGACACTCATTCATTTCATCGAACAGGAGTCAACCATGCCGTCCGATATCGTAGTCAAAAAAGTACCTCCGGAATGGATCGTTTCCATTCGTGAAGTCATTTCAAACTATCCATCTGTTGGAATGCTCTATCCGAAAGTCATGGCCCAGATTGGCGGCGGATGCGCCCTGGGCATGCCTGTGGCCATTTGGCACGACCTCGAGCACAAAGAAAAAGGTGTGGATGCCGAGGCCGGTTTTCTGTTGAAAGCCCCTTTAGCCGCCTACGGAACAGCACAGATGTACCAACTGCCCAGCGCCACGGTCGCCAGCTACATGCATCATGGCGCTTACAACCGACTCGACGAAGCATACAGAAACCTTTTGCGATGGGTGGAAGAGAACCAGTACAAACTGGCTGGGCCGTTTCGTGAGGTGTATCACTATTGCTCGCAGCCGGTGCGTCAGGATGATGAGTCGTATGTGACGGAAATCCAGATTCCGGTAGAAAAGAGGCAGGCGTAGCGGTTTCTCCCCCGGGCCGTGGCAAAGCGCGTTCAATCCTGTTAAAACAGCGATGAGGTATCGCTTTGTCACGCTTTGCAGAACCTATGGCGCAGCTTATTGAAGAGCTGCGCAAGCTTCCCGGCATCGGGTCAAAAAACGCGCAAAGACTGGCCTTTCATATTCTGCGTTCCAGCAATGAGGACGCTGAAGCCCTGGCCAAGGCCATCCAGAACCTTAAAGCAAAACTTCAGCTGTGCTCCGTTTGCAATAACATTACAGACATTGATCCGTGCGTATACTGTGCCAGCCCTACACGTAACCAGCGGCTGGTTTGCGTAGTGGAGGAGCCCACAAATATCGCAACTGTCGAAAAGACGCGCAGCTATAACGGTGTTTATCATGTTCTACACGGAACTCTGTCGCCGCTCCATGGCGTGGGGCCGGAGCACCTGCGTACCCACAATCTTTTCTCCCGCGTACAGCAGGGCCATGTAGATGAGGTCATCCTTGCGACTTCGCCGACGGTAGAAGGCGAAGCAACGGCGTTCTATCTTGCCGATATGCTGCGTCCTTCAGGGGTACGGCTTACGCGGATTGCCACAGGCGTACCCGCAGGAAGCGACATTGAATACGCCGATGAGGTAACCATGTCCCGCGCGCTGGAGGGCAGACGTGAGATGTAGGTGAGGAACAGGGCACAAAGCCGGGCCCTCAGTCCTGTGTTATTCTTTCGAGTTCATGCAGCGCACTACTCCAATCCGCGTACTCGTCGCAAAGCCAGGTCTGGACGGCCACGACCGCGGAGCAAAAATCATCGCCCGGGCCCTCCGCGACGCTGGGATGGAGGTCATCTACACGGGTCTGCGCCAGACCCCGGAGATGATTGTCCATGCCGCCATTCAGGAAGACGTGGACTGCGTCGGCCTGAGCATCCTTTCCGGAGCCCACAACGCCATCGTCCCGCGGGTTACGTCTCTTCTGAAAGAACGCGGTGCCGCTGACATTCTCGTCGTTGTTGGGGGGACCATCCCTGAACAGGACATCTCATTTCTGAAGTCACAGGGAGTCAGCGCGATCTTCGGTCCCGGAACCTCGCTGGACGGCATCATTCAGTTCATTCGCGAGAACGTAAAGCCACATACTGCCGCAGTCTGATTTTTTTGTTCGTGATATTGACAACGTCATTCCTGTGGTGGTTTATTTTACCGTATGGCTAATTAGCCGATTAGCAAAATTAATTGAATTGGAGAATTGAATGAAAATAAGGACCTTCCTCAACTACGGCGGAAATTGCGCTGAGGCTTTCAGCTTTTATGAAAAGCATCTGGGCGGGAAAATCGTTGCCATGATGAAGCACGATGAGGCCCCCACTTCCGGCGCCACTCAGGATGGGGCCGTCAAGGGCATCCTGTATGCGCGGCTCGTCATTGGCGATAACTACATCATGGCCAGCGACGTTCCTTCCAATCGCTTTGAACGTATGCGCAGTGCATATTTATCGCTCAGCGTGGATAGCGATGCGGAGGCGGAACGTATCTATGGATTGCTCTCCGAGGGCGGAGAGATTTACATGCCTATGCAGGAGACATTCTTCGCGTCGCGTTTTGGACAGCTTCGAGATCGCTTTGGTACTTCCTGGATGGTGATCCACGAGAAGCCGATGCCGGGCAGTGAACAATAACCAAGGAGGACCAAAAAATTTGACGGGCGATCATCTCAGCACGATTTTCTCGGCTTTGTCTGATCCTACGCGCCGGGCCATCCTTGCGCGACTTGCATCGGGAGAGACTTCAGTCAGCGAATTGGCTCGACCGTTCTCTCTCCGTGCGCCAACCATTACCAAACATCTGAAAGTGCTGGAGCACGCCGGTCTGGTTCGCCGCAGCCGTCAGGCGCAGCGCAGACCCTGCCGTCTGGAAGCCGCACCGCTGAAAGAAGTGACAGAATGGCTGGAGCAATATAGGCAATTCTGGACGCGCAGTATGAGCCGGCTGGACAATTATCTGGCCGCGATGGAGCCTGAGGGGAAGAAGAAACATGCTCGCAAAAAACGGAATTGATGTTGCGGTGAGCCTTCCCTCTGACCGCGAAATCGCATTCACGTGCGTTTTCCAGCGTTCTCCCCGGCTGCTGTTTGAAGCGTGGACCAAACCTGAACACCTGCAGGTCTGGTGGGGCTGCGAGAGCGCCACAGTCACGCGATGCGAGATTGACCTGCGTATAGGCGGACACTGGAATCTGGTCATGGAAATGCCCGATGGTAGCGTACATCCGTTTCAGGGCGTTTATCAGGAGATTGAGCAGGACCGCCGCCTCGTATACACCGAATGCTATGATGTGCCGCAATTCGGAAGGCCGCAGTGGGTGACGACGATCACCTTTGAGAAAACCGGCAGCGGAACCAGACTTACTCATACGATTCTCCATCACTCGAAAGAGGCGCGCGACAGGCATCTGCAATCGGGGATGGAAACGGGAACGAGACACATGCTGCAACGGCTCGATGAGGTTACAGCGAGAATGGAAAAGCGGGCCTGATTTTATCCGCTGATGGAAGGCAGCCGCTCAGAAGCACCAAATAGAAAAATGAATCCAATCGCAAGACTATAAACAGCGCCGGCAGCGGCAATGATGCGATAAAAGTCCGGATGCGCCTTTCCAGTGCCGAAGATCCCGCTCAATGCAGCCGTCATGATCGTGTTCATTACCACCAGCCCAAGGCCGAAGGCCAGCAGCCCCAGCAGCCCGAGCGTCGTTCCTCCCAGGCTGGCCGTCAGCAGAAACAGCATCAACTGCGTGGGTGTTTCAGCACCAAGACCGTGCAGAATGCCGATGCAAAACACTGTGCCGCTTGAGTAGTTCCACCGGAATGGTCCTGGCCTTGGAGCGCCAGCCTGGAAAATGCGGCGAACATGCCATGCGGCCTGGCACACCGCATCAATGAGCAGTGCCCATCGGCTTTCCATCGCATGATGCGAATGCGGGTGCTGCCGTTTCCGGACAAGATTTGCGACAACCAACAGTCCGAGAACGATCAGCGTGAACCCAACAATCCGTTCAGTCCACGCATCCAGCCGCGCAGGAAGCGAGAGATGCAGCAGGATGACCAACGCTCCGAGCGTCAGCACAGTAAAGGTGTGCCCAAGCGCATAGAGCACGCCCAACCGAATGCCTTCAAAGCGCGAGCGCTGCATGGCTGCAATGTCTGAAATAGCGGCAAGATGGTCGTAATCAAAACCATGCCTGAGCCCAAGCAGGGCGCAGGAGCCGATCGCAAGTGCAAGCTTCCAGTGCATGATGCGCAGTAAAGAAGAAGTCTATCGTATTTGCGCCATTAAAATCAGAAGAGTGCTGGTTTCCGACTTTGACTTCCATCTGCCTGAAGAGCGCATCGCACAACAGCCGCTCGCAGACCGTGCCGGCTCGCGGATGCTTACGCTTGATCGCGCAACAGGCGCCTTTGCAGATCGCGTGTTCCGTGATTTCCCTTCGCTGCTGCGCGAGGGCGATCTTCTGGTGCTGAACAATAGCCGCGTGATTCCGGCGCGCCTCTTCGCGCACCGTGCCGGATTGCACACACAGCCTCAGCATAAGGTCACCGGCAGCGTGGAGATCCTACTGACTGAACAGATCAGTGAATGGGAGTGGCGCGTGCTGGCGCGTCCAGGACGCAAAGTCCTCAAAGGAGAAATACTGACCTTCGGCGATGAGGATTTGCGTGCTGAAGTCATCGAACATGGCGCGTTTGGCGAGCGGGTCCTGCGTTTTGAGCCGACCGCAGATTTTTATGGCGTACTCGAAAAACTGGGTCACATGCCGCTGCCACCCTATATTCATCGCGATGACGAGGCGTCCGACCGCGAGCGATACCAGACCGTCTACGCGCAACAACGCGGGTCCGTCGCCGCCCCGACCGCGGGCCTGCACTTCACACCGGAAATTCTAGAGAAGATTGGCAATCTTGGGGTAGAGATTGTCTACATCACCCTGCACGTGGGGCTCGGGACATTTCAGCCGGTCCGCGTTGAAAAAGTGGAAGATATCCACCTGCACACCGAGCGCTATTCGCTGTCAGAAGAGGCCGCATCCGCAATCAATCATGCGAAGAGCGAAGGCAGGCGCATTGTGGCTGTGGGAACAACAACCGTCCGTACACTGGAGCATTGCGCTCTCCGAGCAAAAGGATTGCCACTGGGGCCGCACTCCGGCTCAACGGACATCTTCATTTCGCCGGGATTCGAGTTCCGCCTGGTAAATGCGCTGCTTACCAACTTTCATCTTCCAAAGTCCACACTGCTGATGCTGGTAAGCGCCTTTGGAGGAAGGGAACAGGTGCTGAAGGCCTACAACCATGCAGTGCAGGCTGGCTACCGCTTCTTTTCATACGGTGACTGTATGTTTCTGTCTTAGCCACGGCGAAGAGAAAACGAAAATCGCGGTAGAATAGGTCAATGCAGTCTGTTTCTGTTCCCGAGACCCTTGCCTGGGCACACCCCATCGTGCAGGAGTGGTTTGTGCGCCGCTTTGGCACGCCCACCGAGCCGCAGGAACAGGGCTGGCCTCACATTCTGGCCGGAAAACCGACACTCATTTCCGCCCCAACTGGTTCAGGCAAGACGCTCGCGGCCTTCCTCATCTGCATAGATCAGCTCATTCGCAAGGCACTTGAAGGAAGGCTCGGGCCGCAGACAGAAGTCGTGTACGTTTCACCGCTGAAGGCACTCTCAAACGACATCCAGAAAAATCTGGAGGTGCCGCTCCTGGAAATTCAGCAGCTCGCCCTTGAGCGGGGCCATCTTGGACCGCAGATTCGCACCGCCGTGCGCACCGGTGACACGCTGCCCGTCGAGCGGCAAAGGATGCTCAAACAGCCGCCGCACATTCTGGTCACCACGCCGGAATCGCTCTACATCATGATGACAGCGGAGAAGAGCCGCCAGAACCTGCGACATGTGCGCACGGTAATCGTGGACGAGATCCACGCCATGGCGGATGACAAGCGCGGCGCGCACCTAGCACTCACGCTGGAGCGGCTGGACGCGCTCGTTCGCGGCGAAAATCGCCTGTCGATTGGCGAATGGCTGACGGGACAAAGTATAGCTCCGCAGCGCATCGGTCTTTCCGCCACGCAGAATCCCATCGAACTCGTCGCCGACTTTCTTCGTGGAGGGTGTGAGCATCCGGTCGAGATTGTGCAGGTGGGGCAGCGGCGCAAACTTGATTTGGCCATTGAAATTCCTGACGAAGAACTCGGCGCCGTGGCCAGCAACAGCATATGGGACGGCATCCACAAGCGCCTTGCCGAGCTGGCCCTGGAGCACCGTTCTACGCTTGTCTTTGTGAATACGCGCCGCATGGTTGAGCGGCTTGCCTTTCGTCTTGGCGAGCTGTTGGGAGAAGAGAATGTTGCGGCACACCACGGAAGTCTCTCTCGCAAGCTGCGCCTGGAAGCAGAGCGCAGGCTGAAAGAGGGCGAGATTCGCCTGCTGGTTGCAACGGCATCTCTGGAACTCGGCATTGATATCGGCAACGTGGACTTGGTGTGCCAGATCAACTCGCCGCGCGCCATCGCCGTGGCGATGCAGCGCGTAGGCCGTGCAGGGCACTGGCGTGGTGCCATTCCCAAAGGCCGCTTTTTTGCAACCACGCGCGATGACCTGGTAGAACAGGCGGCGGCGATTCGCGCCATGCGCGCGGGCGTGCTCGACAAGCTGGAAATTCCTCCGAAGCCGCTGGATGTACTGATGCAGCAAATGGTCGCCGCCTGCGCCGCTGAGCCGTGGGAAGAAGATGCTCTTTATGAAGTGCTGCGCCGCGCACAGCCTTACCGCTCGCTGGCGCGCAATGAGTTTGAAGAACTGGTATGCCTTCTCACTGATGGCATTGAGGCCAGCCGCGGCCGCTATGGCTCTTATCTGTTGCGAGACCGCGTGCATGGCCGAATCCAGGCACGCAGAGGCTCTCGTACCACCGCAGTTTCCAATGCCGGCACCATTCCTGACACTTCGCTCTACGCTGTAATTGCCGAGCCAGAAGGTGTACAGATTGCCACGCTTGATGAAGATTTTGCCGTTGAATCATCCGCTGGCGACATCATCCTGCTGGGCAATACAAGCTGGCGCGTCGAACGGGTTGAAAGCGCAGGACGCGTCATTGTCTCCGATGCGCAGGGGCAGCCGCCTACAGTTCCATTCTGGCGCGGAGAAGCGCCGCAGCGTACCGTCGAGCTGTCGCAGTTTGTTTCCGATCTGCGCGAAGAGATAGACCGTCGTACAAAGAACGTTCTTCCCGGATATATCAGCCAGACAAACCCTGAGGTGGCGGAAACCGTCGCATGGCTAAAGCAGGAGTGCGGTGCCTGCGATTCCGGCGCTGAGCAACTGATTGGCTACATTGCTGCTGGACGCTCGGTGCTTGGTACGGTGCCATCCCTCACTACCATCGTTGCGGAGCGATTCTTCGATGAAGGCGGCGGAATGCAGTTGGTCCTGCACGCTCCATTTGGCGGGCGCATCAACAAAGCATGGGGCCTTGCGCTGCGCAAGCGCTTTTGCCGCGGATTCAACTTCGAATTACAGGCTGCCGCCACCGACAACGGCCTAAATATCTCACTCGCAGAGCAGCACAGTTTTCCGTTAAGTGATGTCTTCCAGTTTCTCACCGAGCAGACTGTCACTGAGTTACTGGAACAGGCCTCGCTGGCATCGCCTATCTTCAAGGCGCGCTGGAAATGGACAGCGGCGCGCAGCCTGCAACTGCTTCGCTACAGAAACGGCAAGCGTATTCCGCCGCAGATCCAGCGCACGCGCGGCGACGATCTTCTGGCCAGCGTCTTTCCCCAGGCCGCCGCATGCTTTGAAAATATTGAAGGCGATATTGTCATTCCAGACCACCCGCTCATCCGCGAAGTGATGAAGGACGTGCTGGGCGAGGCCATGGACCTTGAGGGTCTGAAGCGTGTTCTCGCCGATATGCTTTCTGGCAGGATCCGCTGTGTTGCGGTGGATACGACCATCCCTTCGCATTTCGCCCATGAAATGCTGAACGCCAATCCGTATGCATATCTGGACGATGCTCCACTGGAGGAGCGCCGTGCGCGTGCCGTAAATATGCGCGGCATCCTGCCCGACAATCTGCTGGGCGAGGCGGGCAGGCTCGCTCCGGAGGCCATCGCCTCGGTGCGCGAGGAAGCATGGCCTGACGTGCGCGATGAGCATGAGTTTCATGATCTGTTGTGCACTCTGGTAATTGTGCCTGAGGAGATCCTTTCTGATCCTCGCGCCCGCGATTGGGATGTCTTCTTTGCTCGTCTGGAAGGACAGAGAAGAGCAACCGTTGCGACAGCAGATGCGCGGAGCTATCTTTGTGCGGCGGAGCGGCTACAGCATTTGTCTGCGCTGTTTCCGGCTGTGCGGTTCAGCTCGCATCCGGAATACGTATCTGAGATCGTTGCAGACTGCGATGAAGCACTACGTAAAGCTGTGCAAGGATGGCTCTCGATCCTCGGCCCGGTTTCTTCCCGCAGTCTTGCAGAAAAGCTTGGCGTTGCTGCGGGCGAAATCTGGAAGCAGATGCTGCGGCTTGAAATGACAGGCACCATCCTGCGCGGAGTCTTTGAAGGGCGCGGCCCAATTGAAGCACTTGCAGACGAGGACGTGGAGTGGTGCGAGCGGCGCCTATTGCAGCGCATTCACAAGAGGACGCTCGTTTCTCTGCGGAAGCAGGTAGAACCGGTGTCAACCGCGATCTTTATGCAATGGCTGTTGCGCTGGCAACACGTTGCGCCTCGAACGCAGCTGAGCGGAGAAGCCGGACTGCTCGAAGCACTGCGCAAGCTGGAAGGCTTCGAAGCGCCTGCCATCGAGTGGGAACGATCCATTCTGCCGCAGCGCATTGCAGGATACGATCCCCGCTGGCTCGATGCTCTGTGCCTTTCCGGTGCAGTTGGATGGGGACGTATCTCTCCTCATCCGGCGTTCCATTCGGTGGAATCGGGCGGGCCGCGACGCGTTGTGCCCACGAGTATGGCGCCAATCACCTTTTTTATTCGTGAAGAGGCACTGTGGATGGATTTGTGCCTTTCACAACGGCAAATTCCAGAGACCTGCCTGAATGCCTGCCTGAGCGAGCTTGCCGGTAAAGTGCGGGATGCGCTTTCGTCGCAGGGCGCGATGTTTGCCGGTGATCTGGTGCGCAGACTGGGCGCTCCGGCGGCTGAAATAGACCTTGCCTTATGGGAGCTTGTCGCGGCAGGACTGGTGACGGCCGATGGCTTCGACAGCCTGCGCATGTTGATTGATCCGCGCCGCCACCTGGGACGGAAAACCAAGCACGCGGCAGGCCGCTGGAGCCTCTTCCGCACGGAGAGCGAGCAGACTCCGGCGCAAAAGGAGAAGGAAATTGAGTCGGCCTGTCGCATGCTGCTGTGCCGCTATGGCGTGGTCTTTCGCGACTTGCTGGAATGCGAGACAACTGTTCCGCGATGGCGCGATATGCTCGGCATTCTACGCAGGATGGAAGCACGCGGAGAAGTGCGCGGCGGCCGGTTTGTTACCAGCTTCAACGGTGAGCAGTTTGCTCTTCCGGAAGCACTCGAAGCGTTGCGCGAAGCACGTCGCAGCGGAATTCAGCATGAACCCGTCACCATTGCCGCGGCCGACCCTCTCAATCTGATCGGGATTGTCCTGCCGGGTGAACGCACCTCCGCGATTGCGGGGAACAAAGTGACATTGGACGAGAGCGTGTTAACACCGCTTGGGTCTGCTGCTGCGAATCGCATGCCGCAGTCTGCGCCGGTGATTTCTCCGCTTCTGCTCTCTCTGAGAGAATCAAAGTATGAGCAGCCTCCCACAGTCTGATCCGCAGCCGCCCGTAGTGGAAGGGGAGGACTACTATATGGATGGTTCATATCTTGTTTTTACCGAGGCATACCATTTGAAACGCGGCTATTGCTGCGGCTCCGGTTGCCGGCATTGCCCCTGGAGAGATGGGGATAAAACTGAGGAAAAATTGTCGGGCCGGGGCTGAAGGTCGGTGCTTCTACCTCAAGCCCGGTACACCTGCAAAGACTTATCGTCCGGAAGGCGAAGGCGTTGCCACGGGCTGTGGGGCGCTCGCCCCTTCCCGCACGAGCAGCGCCATTCGGGGAAATGTGAAGCTCCCGCCTGCATCATCAATCACGTTGACCTGGCAGGTGTAGAGTCCGGGTTTCAGTTCAGCCAGTGGAACATCGAACTGAAAGGCTACCGCATTGCGCGCGGGTTCGTTTAACTGGGTGGCCTGCACCAGAGGTGTTTCAAATACCTTCAGCCCATTGCTGAGGAATTCAATACTGGTCATGACGCGGACAGGAATTGCCGCTGCCTGCGCGTCTTTTTTCGATGGTTTACCTGCATCGCTGGATGGAGCACCCGCTGCCTTTGCCGGATTGTAGACCTCGTAGAAGAAATAAAGATGCTGGTCCTGACGAAAGACGTGCGCCAGGTTCGGCACCAGTTCCTGCCCGTTCTGCACGAGCGGGTTATCTGACTTCTTGTTTGCCGGAATGCGCTGGCTGGCCAAAACCACAGAGCTGAGTTTCACCGGGGCCTTGCGCAGGTCGGGCACGTTGATGTCAGTCTCAAATGAGCCCATGCGCCCGGTTTCGTTTTCGCGGACCACAAACTTCAGGTGATACTTTCCTGCGGACAAGGTGAAGCTGGTGGAGTACTGAATGTTCTTCTGCCGGACCTGCTGTGACTGGTCCACTGCGAGTTTTACCGTATCGCGCGCGTCTCCAATGTGATGTCCGGCTGCGTCTTTTACTTCTCCAATAATATCGAGAGTGGCTTTGTCGCGATCGCCGCCTTTCACAAACGGGATCTGCGAACCGGGAACCAAAATCGAAATCGGAATATAGTTGCGGTTTTCATCCAGGCGAAAGTAGAGTGCCTGCAGGTAGACGGCAACATCCGTCGCGGGGAGATCGCTGGCAAGCTGTTCTTCCAGTTCGCGTTCACGATCTTCTTTGGTCGAGTGCTTAAAGTCTGCGGGAGCGTAATATCCGTGGCGATACTCCAGCTTCACGTCAGCGCGATTGACCTTGATCGAGAGTCGGCGGTAGGCGCCATCCCGGTGCGTGTCTGTGGAGCGGTAACCGATGACGTAGTAGGCAGAAGTGTCCTGCTGCATCTGCTGAAAGGCGGGGGCGAAGTCATTCGAGTCAAAGAGTGCTTTGCCACCAGTGTCCGATGAGAGGTTCGCCATGACTTCCTGCGAGTTGAAATTTGCATCGAGATTGTTCTGGAGCGCCGCGCCATTGTAGGCGTTTGTTCCGCGCAGGCTGCCCGTGGTTGCGTCCCCCAACGGCGAAATGGCCTGCAGGCCGCGCGCATCCACGCTGTAGATGGACATATTCGACCGCACGGCGGCGTTGATGGCAGCATGCAGGGATGCCTGGTTCTCAATTCCATCGCGCGAGATTCCACCAGAAAAGTACAGCAGCGCCTTCTTCTGATTAATGTAGTCCAGAGACTTCGCAATGGAAGCAATGGCATAGAGCTCGCGGTCGGTGTTGATGTCGTTGTACTCGCTCTCATCGGGAGTGTAGGAGCTTGCGTCTTCGGTCTGGTTGGTTGTGCTGGTTGCGCCCGGAGTATAGCCCTGCGTCTGATCGCCGGAGTAGCGGTTGATCGCGTTCAACAAGAGCTGTTTGTTCTGGGTAAAGTCCTGGTCGAGCGAAAGTGACGTGTCCAGCGAGACAACCGCGACCACGTCGGCTGCCTGCATCTGCTTGTTGATGTAGTTACGGGCCGCATCCTGCGCGCGCTCCACATCTTCCGGTTGCATTGAGGTCAGGTCAAAGAAGAGAATCACAAGGCGGTGGTCGCGAAGCGCACCTTCGGAGATGACGCCGGATTTACCCAGCACAATGTTTCCAGACTTCCCGCTGATGGTTGCTTCATCCAGTGCAGCGGCCTCATCTACGCTTTCAAAATCGAAGGTTGTAATCTGCTGGGGTTTTCCGTTTTCCGTAATGGAGAAGTCATTCTTTGTGAGTCTCTTTACGATCTGGCTTGTCTTTTTGTCGCGGACAACAATATTGGTCAGCACCAGATCGCTGTTCACTTTGAGGGTGAAGGACTGGGACTGCTGTCTGTCCTGATCCGTTTGCGCATGGAGCGGCAAAAGCGTGGCGCAGAGGAGGAGCGGTACTGTTGCGAGAATTTTCATTGATGTGCGGCACGGCATAATCGTGATTGCTGGGCAGTCATCGGTACGAATGAAGCCATGCCCCTTCGAAGGAGCGGCTTTTTTAGCTGACCTTGATGGCCACAATGCGTAGCGGACAATGTAATCTCGGGACTTAAAAAGCAGGTCCCTCGCTTCGCTCAGGATGACAATTATTTTTGTCTTATTCAGCAATTTTGCCCTCCCTAGAAGCGGAATCTGCCCATAAAGGTGAATTGGCGCATCTGCGCTGCGGAGGTTACTTGTCCGTAGGTGGCAGAGCCGAGGGTCGTATCCACGCTTGCATATTGCACAGTGTTGAACACATTCTCCGCGGTGGCGCGCAGTTCCAGATTGCGGAAGTCGCCCATGCGGATGCTTTTGGATAGCGATGCATCAAACGACACAGTTCCCGGGCCTGGAATTGAGTAGCGCGATGCGGTGCCGTATGTTCGGGCAGGCTCAGCGAAGGCTGCGCGGTTGAACCAGTTGCGCAAGGAGCCTCCGCCTTGTGTGATGGAAGACCCTGCTACGCGGTCCGGACGCAGTGAGCCTGCGCTGCCACGTGCCACATCGGCCACAGCGGCTGCGTATGCAGGCGTGAGCGGCTCGCCGGTTGCGAACTGGAATGTCCCGGAAACGGAGATATTTGCCAGGGTGTGCGAGAGCCAATTGCCGCTGGTGAGCAGGTGCGTGTCCGGGCCGAAGGGGAGTTCATAGACGAAATCGCCGCGCAGGTTATGCCGGACGTCAAAGCTGGAGTTGGATTCTTCGGCGAGCAGGTTTTGCCAGTTCTGCGCGACGGTCAAACCGGTCCCGCCGTTGCCGCCAATAGAGCTGGCATTATCAATGGAGTGCGAATAGGTGTAGGTGGCGCCCAGGGCAATGCCGTTCTGCATACGCTTGCGCAGGCGCACGGCCAGCGCGTTGTAGTTGGAAAACGCGATGGAGTCTTCCCAGTCATAGTAGTAGCCGCTCAGGGATTCGGTGGCCGTACGTCCGGGTGCGCTGACGATATCAAGGCGCGTGCCCTTGGAGCCGTTGTAGCCTACGTTGAGAACAATGCCAAGCGGCAGTGTGCGCTGCACATCTATGTTCCACACCTGGACGTAAGGCAGACGATAGTTTTTATTGACGGCATAGTTGCCGATGGTCTGTGCGCCGGGAAAACCGTTGGCCAGAGTGATGTCCGCTCCTGAAGTGGCTTCGTTGGTCTGTACGTCGGCAAAGGGCGGCTGGAAGGCGAAGTTCTGAACGAACTTCACATACTGTCCATTGGCGAAGTTAATGCCATAGCCCGCGCGTACGACCGTGTTTTTGACTGCGCGCCATGCAAAACCAATGCGCGGAGAAAAGTCGAGGTGCTCCGGTTCAATCAACGTGCGGGAGTATCTGCCCGAGTATGGACCCACGCCATTGGGATACACGGGAATGACCGATGTGAAGTTGTTGCCGGCATCCAGATTTACCAGCCGGTCGTTCTTTTCTGAATAGGGCGAGAAATATTCATAGCGCAGACCGGCCAGTACGGTGAAATTCGGAAGTGCCTGCCAACTGTCCTGAAAATAAGCTTCAAAGACATTCTCGCGTAGATATGCCTTCTGATAAGGCGCTTGCAGAGCTGTCTGCTGAGGCAGGCCAAGCAGCAAGTCGGCAAGAGAAGAGCCACTGGTGGCAAGCGCTCCGCTGGTGTTCGGGTTGGTGCCCGGGGCTTGTGTGAAATACCCGGTAAAGTAGAAGGTCCCGGTAGAGTTACTCGTGGCGCCAATCATGTCCAGGTGCACGCGGCGGAAGTCTACGCCGAAGCGGAAGTTGTTCTTTTTGTGCATCCACGAGCTGGATTCAGAGATCGAGATGGTCTGGTTCACGTGGAAGTTGGGCTGTTGCTCCTTGAATTGAGTGAACTGGTTCAGCGCCAGATTGGGAAGGCCATAATTGAGCGGAGAGGCCGCTTCTCCGTTGAATATGTTGACGCCTAGCTGGCGGGCAACGTCCGTGGTGTTGGTGAAGTAGTTTGTCAATTGGGTGTTGCTGCGGTTCCAGCCAACGGTGAGATTATTGACGAGCCGTCCTTTGCTGAGAGAGTAGCCCGCCTGCACGGAGTAATCGTGCATCTGCTCCTTGCCACCTAACTGAGGAAAGATGTTCATCTCGTCGGAGGCATTATGGCTGTAGTTGAAATTGCCGTTGATGCTCTGGCGCCAGCTATTGCCACCCTGCCCCATAAATTGCCGGATCATACCGATGATGGGCGACCCGGCACCTTGTCCAAAGCTGCGCATGTAGCGTACGCCGACGTTCGTTGTGTTGTTCTGCGAGGTACTGATGCGCTGGTAGTTCTGTGTGCGTCCGGGCAGGTTGGGCAGTGGGACGTAATTGAGCAGTGCTGCTGCCTGCGGTGCAATGCGCTGGGATGGAATTGTGTTGTTCGGAAACGGCTGCCCGGTTTGCGGATCGTAGATGGTGATCGGCTGGCCTAGCTGGTTGACCAGAGATGACAGATTTCCGGAGCGTTCATCACTGGTAGGAACGGTGCCGTACTGATTGAAGGGAGAGGAGGTGCGATTGCCGGAGAGCATGAAAAAGAGAAAGTCTTTCGTGTCATTCTCAAGCAGTTTGGGGACGTATGGCGCGCCCACAAAGGTGAGGCCAAAGTGGTTGGAGCTGTAAGCGGGCTGATTCAGCGGCGCTCCGCGAACAGAAAAAGGCTCGGCATTCAATGCAGAGTTGCCGCCGTTCCAGAAGATAGCGCCATGCGGCTGGTTGAACTTGAAGTTGCGGAAGTTGTTGCGCGCGCCGCGCGGTCCTCCGAAAAACATGGGGCCGCCACCGAAACCTCCGGTGCCACCTTTTCCGCCGCCACTACCGGGAGTCTGGGAGAGCGACTGCTCGAACTGCATGTTCTCCATGTTCTCGCGCATCTGGCCCATGTCCATTCCGGCAAATGGGCTGGTGGAGCCACCCTGTCCGTTTACGGCGACGGATTCGTTGGAGAAATCAGAATTGTTTGCCAGCGACGGAAGGAAAGTGTCGGAAGCAGCATTGCCGTTTCCTGCCTGAATGAGTCCAGAGGCTGCGTTCACAAGGCTGAGATTTTGCGGGCCGCCGAGGCTCCGTATGGCCTGCGTTACCTGGCTTGTGCCTTCCTGCTGCTGCACGCGAGAGGCGAGCGTGAGGGCAAAGTCCGCCTGCTGATTATGAGCAGCGGTGGCGTTAAAGAGCACTTCTTTGGTCTCCGCAGCAAAGGCGGCAAAATCCGTGCGCACCACGTAGCGCCCGTTTTGCGGAATATTCAGGGTGTAGGCTCCGGTCGAGTCTGTGACGGTGCTGTACTTTTTGCCTGTGAGCGTATTGGTTGCAGTGATGCTCACGCCGGGCAGTGGCGTACTTCCCGATCTGATGGAGCCGTGGATGATTCCACCAGCAGAAGTATTCTGCGCTTGTCCAGGGCAGAGAGAAAAGGCGAGCAGAAGGCAGATTGGCAGCAATCGTCGCACGCAGGCTCTCCTCATAGATATAGATTCACTGGGGCTGTTGCGGCGACTGCTGAGGGCCATTTTCCGGATTATTTCCAAGACCACCTCGACCCGGGCCGCGCGGCTCTATGACATTCAATACGGTTGCGACGAAGTTTCCGTTCTGGAGCGCGCCTCGCGCACTTACCATGTCGCCGACTTTGATGTCGGCCAGCGTGATGCTTTCACGATGCTTTTGAAACGAGGTGTTTTCGTTTACGGCGATGGTCTGGGTCTTCTTGTCCGGACGCTCCACCGTGAGCACCAGGTCGTTGATTGCCTTGACTTTGCCCGCCGTCCAGGTCTTTCCGAAGTCCGCCTCCATCTGCTTGATGCGCTGTACTGCTTCGGCATCCAGAACAATCAGGAACGCAGCACCCAGGGTGTGGGCCTGCTCGTTCTGCTCGCCGGCCGCCGCGATCATGTCACCTACGTGAATCTCGGACGCCTTTGCAGGCTGGCGGTCTTTCATGAAGCGGGTGTTGGCCCCGGTTTCAACCTTCCAGGTTTCACCCTGCTCATTTCTGACAGTAAATTCATTGCCGTAAATCGCAGTGACCGTTCCCCGCATGCCATTTCCAAAGAAGCCGCGCTGCGGGCCGCCCTCCTGCTGCGCGAAGGCGAATGACATCAAGCTGAGAAAAACCAGAGCGAAAAGAACACGGACTTTCATGGTAGGCCTGCCTGAAGAGAAGAATGGGCTGCCAATCTAGACGGAAATTCAGCCCCTGAAGTCTCATCCATGGGAGCGGCCAGAAAAGATTTAAAGAACCCTGAACCGCCTCGGTAGAATCTTTCCATCCAGCGGGCAACACCAGGCAGCAAAATCTCTCTAAGTTAAAGGAAGGAGGCCGGATGAGTCAGGCGGCAGCAATCACCCACTCTTTGGCGCTTGAGTATTGTAGTGTGCGGTCGCGGAGCGAGATGCTCTGTGATCCGCTCATACCCGAGGACATGATGGTGCAGTCCTGCCCTGAGGCAAGCCCTGCCAAGTGGCATCTGGCGCACACCACCTGGTTTTTTGAAACGTTTATTCTTCGTGAATTTGCTCCCGGCTATCGACCCTTCCATCCTGATTTTCTCTGGCTCTTTAACAGCTATTACAACTCCGTTTCTGACCAGCCGGAGAAGAAGCTGCGCGCCGTTTTCTCGCGTCCTTCGATGGAAGACATCCTCGCTTATCGCAAACACGTAGATTCTGCGCTCGGAAAGCTGCTGCGAGAAGAGCCGTCGCCAGAGATTGAACAGAGGGTCATTTTAGGGATCAATCATGAGCAGCAGCATCAGGAGCTTATGCTGACCGACATCAAGCACGCCTTCTGGACCAATCCGCTGCATCCTGCGTACCTCGATCTTCCGTTGGAGAAAATTTCTGCGACGACAACCATGTTGAATTGGCACGAGCATCCCGGCGGGCTTGTCGAGATCGGCCATCGGGGAGAAGGCTTCTGCTTCGATAACGAGCTGCCGCGTCATCAGGTCTATCTCCGTCCGTTCACGCTCGCATCGCGCCCGGTGACATGCGCGGAGTACTTCGCCTTTATGGAAAACGGGGGCTATCAGCGCCCGGAACTGTGGCTGTCAGAAGGCTGGCTGGCGGTGCAGTTGCAGGGATGGCGCGCTCCGCTCTACTGGCATCGCGAAAACGATGAGATGCCGTGGAGTATTTTCACCTTGCGCGGCAACGTTCCGCTCTCTGAACTGGAGCAGACGCCTGTATGCCATGTGAGTTACTTTGAAGCCGATGCTTATGCGCGCTGGGCAGGGAAGCGCCTGCCCACGGAAGCCGAATGGGAGACCGTCGCATCTGAACAAACGGTGAAAGGGAATCTGCTGGAATGCGGCATACTGCATCCGGCAGCGGCATCAGAACAGATGTATGGCGATGTATGGGAGTGGACTGCCAGCGCGTATCTGGGCTACCCCGGCTACCACGCACTACCGGGAGCGCTGGGCGAATACAACGGCAAGTTCATGTCAAGCCAGATGGTGTTACGCGGTGGATCCTGCGTCACTCCACAGAACCATATCCGGGCCAGCTATCGCAACTTTTTCTCGCCAGCCACGCGCTGGCAGTTTTCGGGCATCCGATTGGCAGATTGATAGAAGCATCCGATGTATCCGGATGAAGAAAACAGCATCTTAGTGCTGAGTTATCGGTGAGAGGCATTGCAAACCCACCTCTCAAAATCGAGGTTTGGGGCACCCGCCTTTAATGCAGAAGTAACGAATTTAGAGGATTCATGAACGCTCTTTCAGCAACACCGCATTTCACCCCGGCTGCATACAGTCCTGTGGGGTCAGAGGTCTATTCCGGACTGACAGCATTTCCCAAACGGCTGAGCCCGTGGCTCTTTTATGATGAGCGCGGCTCGGAACTTTTTGAGCAGATTACGGAACTTCCGGAGTACTATCTCACACGCATCGAGCGGTCCATTCTGAGCGACCATGCCGATGCGATCATCTCTGCGGCGGCAAGGTGTGAGCGCCTTGCGGTCATTGAGCTTGGTGCAGGTACCGCTACTAAAACCGGACTGTTGCTGGCCGCCGTGGTGCGCAGACAAAAGACGGTCGCTTACTACCCGATTGATGTGAGTGAGACCCCGCTTGCCCAAGCCAAACATCGCCTCGAATCAGAAATCCCAGGCGTCTCTGTCACGCCGCGCGTCGCCGATTACACGAATGGAATGGGCCACACGGAGACCAGAGGCGAACGCCGCCTCGTGCTTTACATCGGCTCCAGCATTGGAAACTTTGAACCAGCCGATGCGCTGCGCATTTTACGCGACATTCGCGAACCCTTAAAGCCCGGAGACAAGCTGTTGCTTGGAGTGGACATGGTGAAGGACCAGCGCCCGCTACTCGCGGCTTACAATGACGCCGCGCAGGTGACGGCCGCCTTCAATCTTAACGTCCTCGTACGCATAAACCGGGAGCTTGGCGCAAACTTTGAGATGCAGCACTTCCAGCATCGCGCCATCTGGAACGAAAAGTCTTCGCGTATCGAGATGCATCTTGAGAGTCTGGTAGCGCAGCGTGTTTTGATCTCTGCGCTTGATCTTGAAATCGGCTTTCAGCCGGGAGAAACCATCCACACAGAAAACAGCTACAAGTTCCATGATGAAGATGTGATCGAAATGCTGGAGCGCGCGGGCTTTCATCTCTTCGACCATTGGACGGATGCGCGCGACTGGTTTGGTGAGTATCTGGCAACGGCGTGGTGAGCAAGAGAGATTCCAATCCAAAACAAAAAAGGCGCAGCCATTAACCGGCCGCGCCTTCAACAGGTTTGTTTTTAGAACTGGTAACGCAGGCTGAACTGCAATTGACGGTCAGAGGCATACGTGTTGCCTTTGGTTGTCACCTTTCCGAAGGTGCTGCTGGTCGGATTGGTGTCCGGATTGCTCAGGTTGGGGTGATTGGTGAAGTTGAATGCTTCGCCGCGGAAGATGAGCTGGTGGTTCTCATGTGAAGGAATGATGGGAAACACCTTCTGCATGGCGATGTTCCAGCTCTGGAAACCTGGACCATAGACCTGGTTGCGGGTTTCGCGCGGAGCAAAGGTTCCGGCAGTGGGTTTCTGGAATATCCACTTGTTGAACCAGTAGGCATTCCTGGAGTTGTTGGGCGCGCTCTGCTTCAGCAGCTGCACTGACCCAGTCCTGACCCAGAGCTGATTGCCGGAACCAGGCCCGACGCCGGCAAAGTCGTCTCCAGTGGAGATAGACAACGGCGAACCGCTCTGGAACTGGGATGTACCGGAGAGCTGCCATTTGCCGAAGACATTCCGGACGGCCCAGTTGGATGCGTGGGTGGCGAAGGGAAGGTCCCAGACGTAATTGGCTACGACGATGTGACGGGTATCGTAGTCGCTCGGTCCCCAGTACTCCATTGGGTCAAAGTAGTTGGGAATGTTGTTGCCTGCGTCCGAAGTAGAATCCAGGCTCTTGGACCACGTGTACGCAATGCCAAACATCAGGCCATGCGTTACGCGCCGCCGCAGGTCGGCCTGCAGCGAGTGATAGATAGACCTGCCGTCGTTGACCTGTTGCTGAATGACGGAATACCCTTGATACGGGCGAAGAATGTCCGGCTTCTTGACCGGGTCCGCTATCAGCGTGCCGGGGAGCAACTGGTTGAGATTTTCCATGTGCTGCAGGTGGATACCGCGCCGACCTACATATCCCAACGTGAAAATGCCGATCTCAGGAAATTCGTGTTCGGCGGTGACCGTCCATGACCAGGCTTCCGGAGAAGGGAAGTGGTAGGCGTAGGAGGTCATGTTGATGGGGTAATTGTTGGTTCCTATGCCGCCCGGGTTGTCTACGGAGCCGAAACTGACTGTGCCGGAGGGCTGGAACGGGGGGTTTCCGCCGAGGTGGACAGTGTCACTCACGCCGAGGCGGTCAAAGAAGCGGCCTCCTCCAGCGCGAATGACGGTCTTCGGATCAAGCGAAAACGTAATACCGACGCGCGGCTGAATGTTGGTCCAGACGACAGGATTGTAGCCGCGGTCGAAGCCGTGGAAGAGTGTTTTGTAGTAACTGTTGTTCAGGATGCTGTCGGGAACGTGACCTTTGGCAGAGCTGGGGAAGCCGCTGCCGGGAATCACAATTCCGTCCATCAGGTTTGAACCGGAAACGAAGCCGCTGTTGGGATCAACCGCGGGCGCGGTGGCCGGATCATAAACAGCGGGCGAAAAGAAGGACTGGTTTCCCCACTTGGCGTAGTACGGCAACATGATGCTGTGGCGAATGCCATACTCGATCACCAGGCGAGGTGTAACACGCCAGGTGTCCTGAGCAAAGTACTCATACATATTGCTCAGATAAATGGTGTAGGAGCGGACTCCGATTTCGCCGTACGTGTCGAACATGCCTAGTGCAGCGTTGGCGACGGCGGCATTGGAAGTAGGCGCTCCTCCATGTGTGTCAGTAAAGCGAAATAAACCGTTCTGGTTGTTGGTGGCGCCCGGGGTGGTGGAGCTTACATTGATCTGGTCGAAATCGTTCTGGCTTTCACGCTCATAGAGAAACCCTACCTTGAGAGTGTGTTTGCCAAGCACTTTGGTCAGGCTGTCGCCAAAGTCCCAGACAACGCCACCCGAGTGCGATGGGTAAGGGCCGCCATCCAGCGTGTCAAAGTTGGCGATATTGATGGTCGGGATTTTGTTCGGGATTTCCTTGTCGCCCGCGGGATAAAGATACGGATAGTTGATGCCGTACTTTGTGCGGTCGTAAAGTCCCTTGGACAGGTTATAGCCGATACGAACGTGGTCGGCGCTACCGGAAACAAAAGCATCGTTTACGGTCGTGGAGTTGATCGTCCAGGTGTAATGGAAGACCGCAACCTGGTTGGGGCGATGCCAGACCTGAGGAGTGCGGTTGAAGTTGCCATAGTGCGGTGAGACGCTGTCGTAGTTGTAATTCAGCAGCGAAAAACGCAGGTGATGATTATCGGCGGGGATGTAGTCCACCACCAGCGTGTCCTTGCGCTGGTCTTCAGGGTAGATGGCGGCATCTATCCAGTTGTAGCTGGGGTTACTGACGTTCGGCGCAGGATAGGCATTGAGAAGTCCCAGACCATTGGCGCTGCGCTCGCTTGGTGGAATGACGTTGCCAGGATAATTCTGGCCGGTGTTGGGATCTACAAGCTGAACAGCTTTCCCATAAAAAATGTTGCTCGGATTCAGCAGTTCGCTGAAGTCTCCGGTCCGCATGAGCATGGTCGGCACTTTTCGGGTGACGGTGTCGTCATGCCGATAGCGCAGAAATTCCTGCCCGGCAAGGAAGAACAGCTTTTTCCGCCCTTCGTTGAAGTGCAGTCCCGGAATGTAGACCGGACCGCTGAAGTTCCAGCCGAACTGGTTGAAGCGGAATGCCTGCGGATGGTTCCGGATGTTCTCAGGATTGGTGGGTAGTTTGCGTACCCAGGTGTTCGCGTTGAAGAACGAATTGCGCAGGTATTCAAAGAGCGCGCCATGAAATTCGCTGCTTCCACTGCGCGGCACAATACGGATGAGCCCTCCGGATGAACGGCCATACTCTGCCGGATAGGCGGCGGTAAGGACCTGCATCTCTGAAGTCGAATCCACGTCAGCGACGCCTACGCTGGTGCCATTGCCGCGACTGCGCACCATGGGGGCGCCGTCCCATATTTGGCTGTTTTCGCGGTAATTCGAACCGTTGATGTTGAAAGGATTGTCCAGCCCAAAGCCAAAGGCAGACATCGAATTGCCGCGGCGAACGCCCGGCTCCATTTGGGCGAGATAGATGGGGTTACGCCCATTCAGCTGGATGGCCTGCACCTGCTGTCGTGTGACCAACTGGCCCACAGCGGCGGTTTCCGTCTGGACGACGTTGGCATTGGCGACCACATTGACTGTTGTGGAAGAGCTGCCGATTTTCAGGGCCGCATCTACGCGCAGACCAATGCTGGGGTCAAGATGCGTATGCTGTTGAACAAAGCTTTGAAAGCCCTGGGCCTCGATTTGAATGGTGTACATGCCTGGAGGCAGGCTGGAAACGGTGTAGAAGCCAGCATCATTGGATGTGGCTGTGCGTGATTCCTGGGTAGCCTCATTGCGGATGGTGACGGTGGCGCGGGGAACCACGGCCCCCGCCGAATCTGTAATTGTGCCTGAGATGGATGCCGAATCAGATTGCCCCAGCAGTATCGGAGACATTCCGAAAACTACTGCGAGCAATAGCGTCAGGTGCGTCCTCCAACGAATGAACATAAAACCCTCCTAAGGGGGAAAAGTGGGTACGGCTGCTTTCAGTTGGTAAAACGTGCTATGTTTTAGGCGCTCATTGGAATCGTTTCCAATCAGCACACGCAATGTATTTGCTAGTAATGGTCACTGTCAAGCACCAGATGTAGGATATGGCTGCTGCCTATAATCGCGCAGTTAATTGAATTTGCTGTAAACGTCACGACGTTTTGCGCACGGGGCGGAGGCTCCATAATCATGCCTTGAAAATCCCGATTGCCCGGCACCCCCGGAATGCCATACCCTCATCTGCAAAATGAAAATTCTTTCACCGACTGACTGCATTGGCCCGGCCTTCCGCCGCACACGGGAGGTGCTGTTTGCCCCATTTCGCCTTGGATTTTTCCTGAAGATTGCTCTGGTGGCCGCACTGACACAGCCGACCTTTTACTCCGTTCTGATTTCGTACCCCGCGCAGGGTGCGCAGGCCGCCGCGAGCATGGCCGCCTCGCGCCACCAGCGCACGATGGACTTTGCCGCATGGCAGCCTGGAATTGGCACGGTTGCCGGGATTGTCATTCTCGCCATTCTTGTGCTTGTCGGGTTTGCAGTCTGGGTTGGATGTATCTATTTTTTATGCCGGCTACGCTTCACGCTGTTTGATCTGGTGGTTTACAAGCAGGGCAGCGTGCGTGGGGCATGGGCAAAATATGGCCGGCAAACGTGGCGCTATTTCTGTGTTATGGTCCTTGCGTCCCTGGTCTTTCTGGTGGTCGCAGTCATCGCCCTGGGGCCGCTCTTCGTGCGCATGGTGAAAACCATCAGCGGTATGGCGGTACAGGGTCCGAACCCCAATCCTTTTCCAATGTTTGCGGCCATGCTTCCGCTCATGGGAGTTATGCTGCTTCTTGCATTCCTGTGGGTGATTGTAGATACCGTTTTGCAGGATTTTGTGCTGCCTCCGATGGCCATTGACGATGCGCCGATCGAGGCTGCTTTCCGGCGCTTCTTTGAACTTCTGAAAGATGGCCCCGGCACGTTTCTGGGCTATCTGCTTTTGCGCTTCGTACTTTCGATCGGTCTGAGCTGGGCGCTGGTCATCATTTTGGGAATTGCGCTGCTTGTTCTTGGGTCAGGAGGAGTGCTGCTGGGGCTGCTTCTCTATCACCTCATGTGGCACGGTGGAATTGCCCTGCAAGTAGGATTTATCGTCATCGCAGCGATCATGGCGCTGGCGCTGCTGCTTCTTTATTTTGTGGTAATGATTGCGATTTACGGAACAGTGGCCGTGCTGAAAGAATCGTATGCCGTGTATTTCTTTGGCTCGCGCTACCCGGAGCTGGGGAACCGGCTTGAGCCTCCGGAAGAAGAGCCAGTCGCGACCATGGTGGAACCCCCACTCCCTCCGCTGCCTCCTTTGCAGGAACCGCCGCCGGTCTGGTAGTCGTTGGGATGGGGTGATGGAGCGTCACAACTGGAATGCAGCTTATCTGGCCCGCTGAAACGTGTATGCCACTCCGAATGACACGATCGGATAAGTCTTCAGCGGCTCCAGGTCTTTCCTGTACTTCACGATCTGGGCCTGAAGATTGGCCTGAACGTCGGGGTCAGTGGCGACATTGACGCAGTTCTGTCCGTTGCTATTGCACACCTGGCCTGAAGTCAAAGCCATATTCAGCTTGGGAGCGCCAATCAACGCCACTCCAATTTCAAACGGAAAGGAAAAGTGGCCGTGGTGGGGAATCATATTGCCCCAGCCAGTTGTAATGGTGAATGCTGGATCTGTCGAATGAAGACCTACGTTTCCGGCGCCCCGCACCGGGTCTGAGGCGGACGAATAGTAGGTATAGCCATTCAGCGAAAAGCTTGTGCCTGGCTGGGCCTGAAAGGTCGCCTCTGCTCCGCTGCCGTTGTAAAAGAGCAGCCCGGGGCTAATGCGCCAGCCATGCGCGGGGAAAGGGAAGTAGTCCAGCGACATTCCGGCGGAACTCAGGTGCAGATGCGCATCCACATCAAATCCGTTGGTGGAGAGATTGTTTTCCGTTAGACCGAAGATGCTTCCGGTTGCCCGCAGATTGAAATGCGGCGTCAGATAGGTTGCGGTTTGAAGGTGGATACCAAGGGTTGAGATGTCACCACCAAAGGCAAACCGCGAAAATGGCCGGGGTGAACTCACGGCCGAGGCCGGAGTCTGGCGTACAACAGGCGTGCCATCGGCCAGGGGAGCTGAAGCATGAAGGCTGGGTATCGCGCCTGCGGTCTGCGCCTTTCCTGACGGAGCAAGGCACAATAAGAGAATTACGCATGCCATCGCAAAAGCACATGGCACATGGCGAGAGAGGGGCTGATTCATACTGCACTCCAGGTGAGGGTGAAACTAATACACAGGCGGATACAGAGCTGTTGCGTACCTTATCGGCTGGATTGTTTCGGGATATGAGATATTTTACTCACACCTGACGCTGCTCCGGATAGACCTGACCCATCTTTCTCCATAAAAACTGCATAAATTGTGGCCCTGTCGAATATAGTTACCGTGAGAACAAAACAGGGATCCTTCCACTCTTTTTGCCCCTTTCTGGAACAGATGGGCCGCCGCCCACGTAAGGAGATGCATGCAGGCCATTTTTGAGGACGTTCGCTACGCCATCCGGCAGTTTGGCAAAGCCCCAGGCTTTACTGTCACCGCCATTCTCACCCTGGCCCTCGGCATCGGCGCTACAACCGCCATCTTTACCCTGGTCCATGCGGTCCTTCTGAAGTCTCTTCCCGTCGCAAAGCCGGAAGAACTTATCCGCGTTGGCGACCAGGAGAATTGCTGCATTAATGGCGGCATGCAGGATGACTGGTCTCTTTTCTCCTTTGACCAGTACAAAGTATTTCGCGACAACAATCCCGAGTTTCTGAATCTTGCAGCCTTTCAGTCCGGGCGTGATCAGATCAGCGTGCGCCGTCAGGGAAGCAGCCACCCGGCTGAAAGCTTTATCAGCGAATTTGTTTCAGGTAACGCATTCGATACGTTTGGGATCCAGGCTTACGCGGGCCGCCTCTTCCGCCCATCGGATGATCAAAAAGGCGCTGCTCCCGTTGTCGTGATGAGCTTCCACACCTGGCAGCAGAAATTCGGAGAAGACCCTTCTGTTGTCGGCGCAAGCTTCATGATCAATGGATTCCCGTACACCGTCATCGGTGTTACACCGCCCGGATTTTACGGCGACAGACTCGCGAATGATCCGCCCGCTTTCTGGCTTCCGCTTTCCAGCGAACCACAGATTGACGGTGTGATGGCTGTGCTTGACCGCCCTGATCTTGACTGGCTCAACGTCATTGGCCGCATCCGGCCCGGAACGAACCTGAAACCACTCGAAGCGAAGATGCAGGTGCAGTTACGCCAGTGGATGTTAAGCCCCCAGAGCAAGATCGAACAGCGCGACCGCTCCCTTATTCCGAAGCAGACCCTGCACCTCACGCCCGGAGGGAGCGGCGTACAAAGCATGCGCGATGCGTACAAAGACGGGCTGCATCTGCTGATGTGGATCTCCTCTTTTGTATTGCTGATCGCCTGCGCCAACCTCGCCAACCTGATGCTGGTGCGCACCGCCACCCGCCGTCAGCAGACCTCCGTTCGTTCGGCATTAGGAGCGCCTCGTTCCAGGCTCATCCGACAGGCACTGACGGAAAGCATTGTGCTGGCCATTCTGGGAGGTATCGCCGGACTGGCCGTAGCTTATGGCGGTTCCAAGCTCATCCTGCATCTTGCCTTTCAGAAGAGCTTTGTTCCCATTCATCCCACGCCTTCGCTCCCGGTACTTGGCTTTGCCTTTGTTGTCTCACTGCTCACGGGCGCTTTCTTCGGAGTGGCGCCGGCATGGATGATGGCGCATACCAATCCAATCGAGGCCTTACGTGGTGCCAACCGCACCACTGCGAAGGGAAGTACGATCGCGCAAAAATCTCTGGTGGTGTTTCAGGCAGCCATCTCGCTCGTGCTGCTCTGCGCCGCTGGCCTGTTTACCCAGAGTTTACGCAATATGCAGAACCAACACTTCGGTTTTGAAACCCGGAACCGCTACATCGTCCATATTGATCCGCAAATGGCGGGCTACAAGCCGGAGCAGATGGACTCCTTCTATCGCCAGCTCCAAGATCTTCTTGCTTCTATTCCGGGCGTGCAGAGGGTTGCGTATTCCCTCTACAGTCCGATGGAGGGTAATAACTGGGGCACAGGAGTTTATATCGAGGGGCAAGCGCCTCCGCCGCCGGGCAGCAATGAAAACAACGCCTCATGGGTGAGGGCCAGCGCGGACTACTTTGACGCCGTCGGAACAAAAATCATTCAGGGGCGCGGCATTTCCGAATCAGATACGGCAATCTCCCAACCGATTGCCGTGGTGAATAAGACCTTTGTTAAGAAGTTTCTGAAAGGCGGCGACGCCATCGGCAAGCACTTCGGCATTGATGGGCCGCAGCATGCAGGGACCTTCCAGATCGTCGGAGTTACGGAGGACACTCAATACTGGAGTCCGACGGAAAAGATCCGTCCCATGTTTTTTCTTTCAGCGCATCAGTGGGTCAAGTACAACGATCCCGACATGAATACCTTCGAGAATGTCTCCCACTCTAAAATGGACTCTCTCGAAATTGAAACCAGCGGCTTCGTTCCCGGACTCGAAGCGCAGGTGCGCCGTGCCATCGCACAGGTCAATCCTGACCTTACGGTCATAGACTTTAATACATTTGAAGACCAGGTGAAGGGCAACTTTAACCAGCAGGCCATGATTACCCAACTGACTTCACTCTTTGGACTGGTAGCGCTGACACTTGCCACCATTGGACTATATGGCGTCACCGCTTACTCAGTGGAGCGGCGCACCAGCGAAATCGGGATTCGCATGGCACTTGGCGCGGACCGCATCGCTGTCCTCCGGCTTGTGCTCAAGGGAGCGTTCCTGCAGGTTGGCATCGGACTTCTGATCGGCATCCCGGCCACGATTGTTGCCGGAAGGGCACTGTCGAGCCAGCTTTTCGGCATCAAGCCCTATGACCCTCTGGTGCTGTGCACGACCACGGTCGTATTGCTGGCCGCTGCTTTTATCGCCGCTGTCGTCCCGGCCCGGCGTGCGGCCAACACTGAACCGATGCATGCACTCAGAATGGAATAAGGACGCGCGGAAGGTTCGCGAGGGCCATCGCCGTTTGCACTTCATCTTTACAGTGCGTTCCTTGCGAGCAGGCCGCCATCTACCACCAGGCTGGAGCCAGTAATGTAGGACGCTGCAGGAGATGCGAGGAAAAAGACGGCCTCAGCAATCTCACGCGGCTGGCCAATGCGCTGCAGCGGTATGATCTGCTCCATTCGTGCGAGCGTGCTGTCAGCGGAAGAATCTGTTGCGAATACATCCACAAACATCTGTGTATAGACCGCGCCAGGACAAACGGCGTTGACGCGAATGCCGTATTGAGCAAAATCAAGAGCCAGGCCGCGAGTCCAGCCTATCAGCGCTGCCTTGGTTCCGGCATAGACTGACGCGTTTCTTTCCGTAGCGAAACCTTGAACAGAGGCAATGTTGACGATGTTTCCTTTCGTGGTCCTCAACAGGTGGAAGCCATAGTGGATGCCCAGGAATGGGCCAAAGAAATTTGTGCTGACAGTGAAGGAGAAGTCCTCAATCGTATGCTTTTCCGCAGGCAGATATCGTTCCACTCCGGCATTGTTACAGAGGCAGTCCAACCGGCCGAGGTCTTTCTCAACAAACTGAACAACTCTTTGACTGAACCAGGCTCGCGCACGTCGGTCTGACGAAACACTGCGCTCTGTCCTGCATCGCGAATCTGCTGCGCCACGTTCTCGCCGGATTTGGAGTTGAGATCTGCAATGATGACGGTGTATCCGCGTTCAGCAAAAAGCTGCGCGATGCCTGCCCCAATTCCGGATCCGCCTCCTGTGACCAGCTGCACGGGGTTGCTGTTCATTGGCCTTCCTCCTGCGAATACCAAGTTGTATAGGTCCATGCATCTTTCATTCGAGCCGTTTCAGGGTGATGGTACGTCCAGTTCGGGCTGATTCCCGGGCCGCGTCCAGAATCTGCATCACAATGATGTTTGTATCGAGCGAGGTCAGGTCGCCTTTGGGCACCAGTTCACCACGTTCGACGGCGACCAGATAGTGCAGGGAAGTGTCCTGCGGCGGAATCAGCGGCGGCGCTTCCACTTGTTGCTCCTGCTTGTCCCCGATATAGCGAATCCGTAGCTTGTCTGGCCCAACGGTCATGGCCTGGCCTTTGGTGCCGTAGACTTCGGAGTCTTTGCGTGAAAATGTCCAGTTCCAGGAAGGCATGAGCACGGCCTGCGCGTGAGGATATTGGAGAATGATGGTTGCATCATCATCCACATGCGGATAGGTTCCCGGCTTGTCGGTTTGCGCAACGGCGGTAACGCTGAGTGGCGTTTCGTCGTGCATCCACCAGGTCATCAGGTCAGCGCCATAGCAGCCGAAGTCATAGAGGGCGCCTGCTCCGTTTTGCGCGGGATCGGTAAGCCATTTCAGGAATTCTGGTTGAACGCCGATTTCCTTTGGGCCTTCATGACCGTCGTGAATGACGGCTTTGCGTAAGTCGCCCAGCTTGCCCGCATTGAGCTCGTCGTAGATGGCCCGATTGCTGGCATACCACGTAGTTTCATAATTCACCAGCACATGGATATGGTGTTGCTCCGCTGTGTGTTGAATGGCGAGTGCGTCGCCCAGCGAAATGGTGAGCGGCTTTTCGACCATTACATCTAACCCATGCTGCGCGGCTTCTTCAATCACGCGGCGATGCTGGCCCACGGATGTATACACAAGAACGGCCTTTGGATGCGTCGCTGCAACCGCCTCATCCAGCGTGTTGTAAAACAGCTTCGGGGCAAGGTGGAACTGCTGCTGGTAGCGCGCGGTCAGAGTTTTATCAGCATCCACAATGGCTACCAGCTCGGCATCATGCTGAAGAGGGAACTGATGCAGGAATCCAGCGACATGACCGTGTTCAAGTCCGATGATGGCAACACGAACGGGGGTGGGTGAAGACTGTGCGAAGCCGAAAGCTGGAAAGACCAGGGCGGCGCAAAGGAAAGCGAAGGCTGATATCAGGCGCATGGAAACGTTTCCGTGAGAATTGTACCTGTGTTTCCGGCACAATGGAGCGTATGGCCGACCTTCTATCTCATTTCAGGATGCTCGCCCGTTATAACCGGATTGCGAACGAGAGTCTATGAATGCTGTTCCGCGCTGCCTGTGGCGGAGTACAGGAAACAGCGCGCTGGGTCATTTGGCAGCATTCATGCTTTGCTGAACCACATGCTGCTTGCGGACCAGATATGGATGGCGCGGTTTCATGCTGAAGGGAAGACGACGCCGGCACTGGACACGGTTTTATTCGAGGATTTCCGTGAGCTGAGGTCTGCACGCGGGGAGCAGGATTGCCATATCGAAGAGTTTTTTCAGGATGCTGCCCCCGAATTTTTTGATCGGGCTTTTGAGTACACCAACTCCAGGGGGCGTCTGATTCTCGAACCAGCGCCAGTGGCCGTCAGCCATTTCTTCAACCATCAGACGCATCATCGAGGGCAGGTTCATGTGATGCTGAGCCAGACAGGAATTCAGGCACCTTCATTAGACCTGCACCGGATCATCCATCCATAAAGCCTTGCCTGCGGTACAACAAATTGCCACTCGTATTCTGCGGATGATAGCCTCAAAAGTGGATCATCCTTTGCAATTCCTCATCTTTTAATCTTACTTGGAGACAGCCAGAAAGATGCAGACCACGTATAACGGCAAGCCCCTGCCTCAGGACGGAAAACCGATTGAGTATGTAAACGGAAAGTATCAGGTTCCTGATCACCCCATCATCCCATTTATTGAAGGCGACGGCACAGGCCGCGACATCTGGCGCGCCTCGCAGCGCGTTTTTGATGCGGCCATTCAGAAGGCCTACGGTGGCAAGCGCTCGGTGAAATGGTTCGAGGTGTATGCGGGCGAAAAGGCATTCCGGAAGTTCAACACCTGGCTTCCAGATGACACAGTGAACGCTGCGCGCGATCTGCGCGTCTCCATCAAAGGGCCTCTGACTACGCCTGTGGGTGGCGGCATTCGCTCGCTGAATGTTGCACTGCGACAGATTCTTGATCTGTATGCGTGCGTTCGTCCGGTGAAGTACTACCAGGGTGTGCCTAGTCCGGTAAAGCATCCGGAAAAGCTGGATGTGGTGATCTTCCGCGAGAACACCGAAGACGTCTACGCCGGGATTGAGTTCAAAGAGGGAAGCGCCGACGCGAAGAAGCTGATTGACTTCCTGAACAATGACATGCTGAAAGGCGGCAAGAAGAAGGTCCGCGAAGATTCTGGCGTTGGCATCAAGCCGATCTCGGTTACCGGGACCAAGCGGCTGGTGCGCTTTGCCCTTCAATATGCGATTGAGAACCAGCGTAAGTCGGTCACGCTGGTGCATAAAGGCAATATTCAGAAGTTTACAGAAGGCGCCTTCCGCGAGTGGGGCTACGAAGTGGCTGTTCAGGAGTTCCGCGATGCCGTAGTAACGGAGCGCGAAAGCTGGATTCTGGGCAATATGGAAGCCAATCCGGGGCTGACGGTTGAGCAGAATGCAGCGCTGATTGAGCCTGGCCTTGAGTTTGGTTCGGAAGAGTTTCGCAAGGGCCTTTACGCGGAAGTAAAAGGCGTGCTCGATTCCATTGGGAAGTCACACGGAAACGGCCAGTGGAAGAAGAAGGTGCTCATCAATGATCGTATCGCTGACTCGATCTTCCAGCAGGTGATCATCCGTCCGGAAGAGTACAGTGTGCTGGCCTGCCCGAACCTGAACGGCGACTACATTTCCGATGCCTGCGCGGCGCAGGTTGGAGGACTCGGCATTGCACCGGGTGCGAACATTGGCGATGGCTTTGCTGTGTTTGAAGCAACGCATGGAACGGCGCCAAAGTACGCAGACAAGGACGTCATCAATCCTGGGTCGGTCATGCTTTCCGGCGTCATGCTGTTTGAGTTTCTGGGATGGACCGAAGCGGCAAAGCTCATCGAGTCTTCGATGGAGAAGGCTATCCAGCAGAAATATGTGACCTACGACTTTGAACGGCAGATGCAGGGCGCAACAAAAGTAAAGACGAGCGAGTTTGCTACACGCATGATCGAAAACATGTAGCCAGCTGGACGGGACACGATAACAGGTCCTTCGACTTCGCTCAGGACGACAATATATTTGAACAAGGAGAAGTAATGCGTAAAAAAGTAACAATCGTGGGCGCTGGAAATGTTGGCGCAACGGCAGCGCATTGGATTGCTTCCAAAGAGCTGGCCGATGTTGTGTTGATTGACGTGGTGGAAGGCATTCCGCAGGGCAAAGGGCTTGATCTTCTGGAAGCCATGCCGATTGAGAAGCGCGATTGCCATGTGATTGGTACCAATGATTATGCCGATACGGCCAATTCCGACATCGTTGTGATTACAGCCGGTATTCCGCGCAAGCCAGGCATGAGCCGCGATGACCTGCTGCAGACCAACTACAAGATCATGTCCGATGTGGTGGGCAAGGTCGCGGCCGTCTCGCCGAACTGCATCCTAATCGTCGTTTCGAACCCACTCGATGCCATGGCGCAGGCTGCGTTCAAGCAGTCTGGATTCAACCGTGAGCGCGTTATCGGCATGGCTGGCGTGCTCGATTCGGCCCGCTTCCGCACCTTCATTGCCGAGGAGCTGAAGGTGTCCGTCGAAAACGTGACCGCCTTCGTTCTGGGCGGACATGGCGACACGATGGTTCCGCTGCCCCGGTATTCAACCGTTGCTGGAATTCCAATCACGGAACTGATTGAAAAATCAAGACTTGAATCGCTTGTGCAGAGGACCCGCGATGGCGGTGCCGAGATCGTGAAGTATCTCAAGACCGGTAGCGCCTACTACGCGCCTTCGGCGGCGACGGTGGAGATGGTGGAGGCCATTCTGAAGGACAAGAAGAAGATCCTTCCCTGCGCTGCTTATCTGCAGGGTGAGTACGGCATCAATGGCCTCTACGTTGGCGTTCCATGCAAGCTCGGCGCGCGTGGTCTGGAGCAGATCATCGAGATCAAGCTGACCGAGGAAGAGTCCGCGGCACTGAAGAAGAGCGCGGATGCTGTGAAGGAACTCTGTGGTGTGATTGGTGTATAAAGCATGACAGGCGAGAGCGCGAACTGTGGTTCCAGCGGTTCGCGCATAAGCCTGATTCATGAGAGGGCATTCGTGAATGTATGGCCAAAGTATTTCTGGTCTCAGTCTACGAACATCAGGAGTATGACCCGAATACGCACTACGCGCTCGAAGCACTGAAAAAGAGCGCTGCCGCCGATCCATTTCATGTACATACGGTTACGAATGACGCCGAAGAAGCTGAGATTGTTCTCTTTGTGGAAATGGGCACATGCGGCATGTTTGCCGAAGTAGTACGAGCACATCCTGTCTACCGCCGTTACCCCGAAAAATGTTTTCTCTACGACTGGGGTGACGATTTCTGGCCAATATTACCCGGGATCTATCCTTCTCTCAGAAAGAAATACTACTCTCGAGAGCATACGCGTTCCTGGCACTATATTTTGCCGGAAAATCCCTACCTGGGGCATCGCCCCGTTAAAGGAAGCGAAAAATACCTGGCGTCGTTTGTGGGATCTACTAATACGCATTCTGTGCGGGAAAGCTTCCTCCATTACAATCATCCAGACATCCATGTAATGGATACATCGAAGGAAAGCTACCGGATTCGATATCACGGTACCAGGGAAGAAAAAGAGGTGTTCTGGCAGCGCTATGCCGACTCCATTGGCGATTCGCTGTTCAGCCTGTGTCCGCGTGGACGTGGGCCGGGGAGTATCCGTCTTTATGAATCCATGAAAGTTGGCCGTGCGTGTATCATCCTTTCCGACGAGTGGGTGCCAAATGACGGAGTGGACTGGGACTCCTTTTCCATTCGGGTCCCTGAAGCAGAAGTGGAGCGCGTGCCCGAATTACTGGAAGCGATGAGAGACCGTGCTATAGGAATGGGAATTCGTGCCCGTCAGCAATGGGAAACATGGTTTTCTCCCGAGGTCTGTTTTCACAGGATGACTGAGCTTTGCCTTGCAATGAAAGGCCTCAGAACGCAACATGGTTTAGCCCGGCGGATTAGACATTACAGACATATGGTAAAGCCAGCAAACTGGCGAATCTATTTACGCAGCAGGGCAATCCTCTACCGTCGGAATAAAAAGGTGGACTGGGTCATCTAGTCGTGTGCAGTAGTCCTGAAAGGTCAATTCGACTTATGGCCAGAGGCCCAAAAGTGGGCCTCTTTTCTTTATCCGATTCGGCTGCATCCTCTTGTTGTAGTGCTGGGTTCGGTTCTAGGTCTCTTCACCTTTCTGTTTGACCCGTTTACTCATGTTCAGCACGCATACAGTGCGGGAAAGATAGCGCTCATTTTTCTTACCTCCATTCTGCTGGTTTCTTTTCCGGTGATACCCGAGAGAGGACGCAATCTCTTCAACTTCAACGCTCCCGCGTGGTCGCTCTTCTGGGAATACATTGCCAATATTTTCTATGCGCTTGTTCTTTGGAGAATCGGGCGGCGATTGTTGCAGGTGATGCTTGTGTTCGCTGCGCTGCGCTTTGTTACGTTGGCCATCGTTCCAGCTGGCTGGCCGGCGGCTGGGAGGTCCATTATTCCGGGACGGCGGAGTTCGCGTGGCCTATTCGTTTCTGGTTGGCTTGCTGGTGTATCGCTCCAACTGGAGGATCAAATCGAGACTCGGGTTCGGCAGCCTGACGATTTTACTGCTGGCTGCGCTGCTGATGCCATATTTTCGATGGAACTGGGTGGCTGAATGCCTCGTAGTCTTATTTTACTTTCCGTTTCTGGTGGCGCTGGGGACGGGAACTTCGGTTACGGGACGGGCAAAGGCACTTTGCGTGCTTTACGGAAACATTTCGTATTCGTTGTACATGACGCATTACTCCGTCATATGGATGTTTGTGAATTACTACTACAGCCACAAGCCGGGAACTCTGCAAACGGTCGCAATTGTGAGCAGTGGTGTCGTGGTGATGACGTGCTTTGCTTACCCGGTGATGGTGGTCTACGACATGCCGGTTCGCAGACACCTGAGTGCGGGGCGGGCGGAGAAGCTAAAGAAGGAAACAATCGGAGCATAGATTCCATGGGAGGAAAGATTTGCGATGGTCAGTAAAGTACTCACTTTTGTGTTTGTTGCTGCTTCACTGCCTGCTTTTGCATCGGGCAGCAATGTTCTGGTTTGCGCGGGAGCGAAGGTCTATCCATCGCCGGCCGCTCCAGCCATTGAGAATGCTACAGTAGTGGTCCGCGACGGAAAGATTGTGGCTGTCGCTACCGGAAGTACGGGCGAAAAAAAGTCGAGCTCGGCAACCAGGCTTGATTGCAGAGACAGGGTGGTTGTAGCTGGCTTCTGGAACAGCCATGTGCATTTTACCGAGCCGGTGTGGGATCATGCCGCCTCCGCTCCCGCTGCGAAGCTTGAGGCGCATATGCAGGAAATGCTGACGCAATGGGGATTTACGACGGTATGGGATCTTGGTTCGATGCCACAGGACACGCTGGCTTTGCGCAAGCGTATTGCAGCGGGGGAGATTCCCGGGCCGCAGATTCTTATGGCCGGAGACATCTTCCCCAAAGGCGGGCATCCTGTATATCTCCCGGCGGAGATGCAGTTGCCTGAGGCGGCCACGCCGCAGGAAGCTGAGCAGATGGCGCGGCAATATCTGGACATGGGGCTGGATGGGATCAAGCTCTTTGCCGGAGCGTTCATGGGCAATAAGCCGGTCATCAATATGGATCTGAACATCGTGAAGGCCGCCGCGGATGTAGCGCATACGCAGGGCAAGCCCGTGTTTGCACATCCCCAGAACTATGCTGGTGTGGACAACGCGCTGAACGGCGGAGTGGACATACTGGCGCACACAATTCCGAACGAAGGACACTACACGCCTGCTGAACTGGAACAGATGAAGCGCCAGCACACGGCGCTGATCCCCACGCTCACATTGTGGACGACGGTAGTGCCTGATGTTGCTACCCAGAACAAGCTGGTGCAGGCCGGAGTGGACGAGTTGAGATCCTACTTCGCCGAAGGCGGCACGGTTTTATTTGGCACGGATGTGGGCTTTATCTCCAAATACGACACAGCCCAGGAATATGAGTTCATGGGCCGGGTCATGGGGTGGCGAGACATACTCGCATCATTGACCACCAATCCCAGCACATATTTCCATGCACCTGGCAAGGGCAGAGTAGCAAAAGGCATGGATGCTGATTTTGTGGTGCTTGAAGCTGACCCCGCCGTAGATGTGCGCAATTTTGCCAGGATCGCCTATACAGTAAGGCGAGGCCAGGTGATCTTTGAGTCCGCGCAGTCGCACGCCCGGTAGTTGTCCCTACCTCTGAGAGCTACCTGGCTGACAGGGTCTGGGTGATGAGCGAAGCCAGATTTCTGGCGGCGGCGCTGCTGTTTTTTCCCAGGCGCATGAGCGCGCCCCAGTATTGCGGATGAAAAATAGTGTAGGCAGCAAAGGATGCCATACTCATCTGGCCGTCAGGGCCAATGAAGCGGTTGAAGTCGGGGAGTTTGTCAGTGTATCCGTCCGAGATGGCTTTAAAGCAGTAGAACGGTAGCTTCTGCTGCTGGGCAATGCGGGCGACGGCTGCGGCTTCCATATCCACGAGCGGGGTCTGAAAGCGTTCTGCGAAAGAGCGTTTTTCATGCGAAAGTAGCACGCGGTCTGAGCTAAGAAGGCGCTGCCCCTGGGATGCGTCTGTTGGAAAACGCTCTCCAGTGCGCGCGTCCACAACTTCGGCAATCGTGTGTGCCTGCGGAGGCTTCAGCCCGCAGGAGAGTGCTCCGGCCCATCCAACAGAGACCAGTGCATCGAGAGGGCCTTCGTGCAAAAGCAATTCGCACGCTCGGGTTGCGGCGTTTGCACCCATGCCTCCCGCAATCGCCAGGCAGGTGCTGTCACCGATGCTCCCTGTCCAGAAGGCGCCCTGCTTTTGCCATCCTGCAACGAGCGGCTTCAGTTCTCCGGGCAATGCGGCGATAATGCTGATGCGTTTCATGGGGCGTATCCGTTGGCGCGGAACCAGTCAATGGCAGCGCGCAATGCCTGGTAGACGGGCACCTGTTTAAAGCCCAGCTCGCGCACGGCCTTGGCGGAAGAAGCGAACATTTTTTTGTTGCCCATGCGCACAGCCTCAACCGTCGCACGCGGTTGTTTGCCGAGAATCCGTCCGGTGATGTTCTCGTCAAAGAAGGCAAAGATGAGGGCCACTATATGCGGAACTTTTGCAGTGGGTGAGGGCAGCCCGGTAATGGCCGACATCTTGTCGAGGATCTGCTTCAGGGTAAGATTTTCTCCGCCCAGAATGTAGCGCTCGCCTGGCGTACCGCGAGTCATGGCTGCAATGTGGGCCTGCGCGACCTCTTCAACATCAACCAGGTTCAGGCCCGTGTCCATGTAAGCAGGGAATTTGCGCTTCAGAAAGTCCACAATGATGCGGCCGGTGGGCGTGGGCTTGATGTCTCCTGCGCCAATTGGCGTGGTGGGGTTCAGCACCATCACTTCCTGCCCGTCGTAGGCAGCCTTGAGCGCTTCCTGTTCGGCGAGAAACTTGGAGCGCTTGTAGTGGCCCACCATATCGGCAAGCGAGACAGGCGTGTTCTCGTCCACAATGGTGCCGTCTTTTTTAAAGCCCATGGTAGCAACGCTGGATGTGTACACGACGCGCTTCACGCCTTCTTCACGGCAGATGCGCAGCAGCTCGCGCGTGCCATCCACATTGACCGCGTACATCTGCTTTGGGTCGCGCACCCACAGGCGGTAATCGGCGGCGACGTGAAAGACGTAATCGCATCCGCGAATGCCGGGGCGGAGCGACTCGGGGTTGAGAAGGTCGCCCGTATACGTCGCAAAGGAGGGCGGTGCGTGCATGCCCGAGAGGTTTGCCATATTACTGTTCTGCCGGACCAGGAGGTGGAGATGTGCTCCTTCGCGAGCAAGCGCCTTAGCGATGTGGCTGCCGACGAATCCGGTAGAACCTGTGACGAAGACTTTCATGGTTCGCGCTTGTTACAGAATACTTGAAGACACTGGTTTTGCTGGTGGCTTTAGTCCTGCCTGTGGAAGCAGTTCATTCTCCATCACTCCGTTCAGACAACTGAAATGAAGAAATAGAGTTTCGTTTTGCCGATAGATTAGACCTGATGGGCAAAAAAGTGTGGACGCTCGGCGTTATATCCGGTCTGATTTCCTGGAGGACGTGGGGATCGCGGGAGGGGCGTTTGTGGCTGGCTTCCCAAGCTCGGATACGGCGTTGAGCGCCCACTCTTTGCAGCGCAAAGGAATGAGCACCCGGAATCAATTCTGGCTGAAGCCCAGAGACGTCTGGTATTGGACGATGGTTTCAAGCAGGCGTTCGGCCATGCTTTCTGCCTTGCGCACGAAGATGGAGGCCACCGGCTGCGGGAACAGCTCCGCAGTGGTCTGGCGCCATAGGTTCAGCCAGCGGTCAAAATGCCGCGCGCCGATGGGAGGAGCAATCATCAGGTGCGCCACCATGGGGTTGCCTTTGTAGCGCCCGCTGGCGAGTACCAGCGAGGACCAGAAGGCGCGCATCTTTTCCAGATGGGGTGCCCACTCGTCGCCGATAACGCGTTCAAAGATCGGGCCGAGGACTTCATCCTGACGGACACGGGTATAGAAGGTGTCTACGAGGGTCGCGATCTGCTCCTCTGAGACAGACTCGCGCGGAGGAAAATTGACCAGCATATCCTTATGATACTTTGACCGGGGACGAGGATTCAGCCTATGTTGCGTTTTCTGGCGGTACTTTGGGTTGTGGTGCTGTCCGCCTATCCAGTCATGGGACAGGCAGCAAAGCAAAAACTACTGTGGAGTGATGAATTTAACGGCAGCACGGCGGCTCCGGACCCGGCCAACTGGACATACGAGACCGGCGCGAGCGGGTGGGGGAACCAGGAACTCGAGGATTATTGCGCGTATGGGTCGAAGAAAACACCGTGTGATCCGGCGCAGCCCAATGTTTTTGTAAAGGATGGCGTTCTGCACATTGTGGCGCGCAGCGATGGACACGGGCATTACACCTCGACGCGGCTGAAGTCGCAGGGGCTGAAGAGCTTTCAGTATGGCCGTATTGAAGCGCGGATCAAGGTACCGAAGGGGCAAGGGTTCTGGCCCGCATTCTGGATGCTCGGTGACAACATTGACAAGGTGGAGTGGCCGACCTGCGGCGAGCTAGACATTATGGAGAATATCGGCAAAGAGCCGGGTACAATCCATGGCTCGATTCACGGGACCGGGTTCACGGGAGAAAAGATGGGGCTGCCTTATACGTTGCCGGATGGTCGTCCCTTTGGGGATGAGTTTCACGTGTTTGGGCTGATCTGGTCGCCGGGGAAGATTGAGTATTATGTGGACCGTCCGGAAAATGTGTATGCGACGTTTACGCCGAAGGACCTGCCGCAGGGCGCGGTGTGGCCGTTTGATACGGGGAAGTTCTTTTTTCTGCTGAATCTGGCGGTGGGAGGGGAATGGCCGGGACCTCCGGATGCTTCAAGCCACTTTCCGCAGGAGATGCTGGTGGATTATGTGCGCGTCTATGCGTGGAATTGAAATGCTTTCCACTCTTTGCTGTGCGAGGACCGGGCATGCCGTCCGGCAGTAGTGAAAGAAAATGCGCCCAGATGGGGCGCATGCGTAAAGGCAGAATCAATCCTGAAAGTGTTAGAGATCCATCACTGTATCTTCAATGGCGCGGCGGACATTGCCATCTGAGCGGGCGAGGCGGCGTACAGCTTCGGGCTTGTCCACATTGGCTTTGAGCATAACCAGGGCGACGGGCACGCTGCGTCCGGCGGACTTGATGGTGCGCACGGCGGTCTCTCGGTCCACATTGCAGGCGCGCATCAGGATGCCGATACCACGCTCAACCAGCTTTGAGTTCTGCATGTGGACGTTGACCATCAGGTTTTCGTACACATAACCGAGGCGGGTCATTGCTCCGGTAGTGATCATGTTAGTGATCATTTTCTGGGCGGTGGCGGCCTTCATGCGTGTGGAGCCGGAGATGACCTCAGGACCGACCTCAGCCACGATGGCGATATCTGCAGCCCCGGAAAGCGGTGCGTTCTGATTGCAGGTGATGCAGGCGGTTTTGGCTCCCCGGGCGCGGGCATAGGCCACAGCGGAGACGACGTAGGGGGTGCGTCCGCTGGCGGAAAGGCCGATGACCACATCCTTCCGAGTGGGGCGGCGACGGGCAATGTCGCGCTGGCCGAGCTCCTCTGAGTCTTCATTCACCTCGACCGGGGAGGCTAGGGCCTTGGGGCCTCCTGCCATGATGTATTGGATCTGCTGCGGGGAGTTGGAGAAGTAGGGAGGGCATTCACAGGAGTCGAGGGCGGCGATGCGTCCACTGGAGCCGGCCCCGATGTAGATGAGCCTTCCACCATCGCGCAGACTGCGGGCAACGGCATCTATCACCAGGGCGATTTCTGGAAGCGCCTTTTTGACGGCGGCGGCCACTTTCGCGTCTTCGTGATTGATGATGCGCGCGATTTCCAGCGCGGATTTGGTATCGAAGCCCTGGGATGCTTCATTCGGGCTTTCTGTAATGAGTTCGTGAAGGTTGGTCACTGGCGTTGCATGGCCGTTGGCCATGCGAGGGACTTCTGATTGTGGAGGTGTTGTGATGGTTGCCATGGCTGTACTTGGTCCTGCATTCTTGCCATCTTTCATTGTAGCTCTATTGGCAGGGGTTGGTTTTCTATTTTCGAGTGCGAAGAAAAATTGGCGGCGAAAAGAGGAGTTTATGGACTGAGAAAGATACAGGGGAAGGATGTTTCACGCCCTGGTGTCCTTAAAGAGGACACCAGGGGTGAAACCGGCAGTCGCCTGTTTACTGGAGGAATGGCAGGACAGGAGTGCCTTCTTTCTGCACAGCCTGTAGTTTGTTGGGGTCGAGTCCAAGGATCTGAAGAATGGTGGGCGCGACCTGCTGGTTGCTGGTTGGGCTTTTTACCACGCGGTGTTTGACTCCGGCGCCGGAAATAAGTAGTGCGACATGGTAGTCGTCTTCGTTGAGTCCGCCGTGTTCGGCGATCTTGGAGCCTCCGGTAAAGATGACTCCTGTATTGGCCTTGAGAATGATGTCTGGGGTACGCTCGTCGCTTTCAGGATTGTTCCAGCGGGTGCGGAGTGAGGTTCCGGCAAATATCTCCTGGATGCCGAGCTGCTCCTGTGCGGAGGGAGTGGCGAGGTTGGGGAGCACATCGGCGATCAGCGAAGGATCTTTGAGCCAGATGAGCGAACCGTCATCGGAAATGTCGAAAGCATAGGCTGGGCCGATGACATTCTGCGGAGTGCTGCCGGGAATTTTCGTGACTTTCTGTGCATCAATCGGCGACTGGCCGTGCTTTGCGCCGATGATGATAACGGTCGAGCCCCAAAGACCGCGCTGTTTAAGCTCAGAGACGATGCGGCCCAGAGACTGGTCCACAAAATCGAATTCGCTTGCCAGGCCGACGCTGGGTGTTCCGGTAACGTCATAGTAGCCGTTGCCTTTGAGCTTCTGGCCGACGCTGACAGCCTGAAAATTCATGCCAAAGATGGCGGGAACAGGAGCGCTGCCGCGTCCGTCGTGGGTTTTGCCATCAATTTCATGCAGAATGGCATTCACTTTGAGTGTGTCGTAGCACTGAATGTTCTGGATGCTGTCGGTCCATGCATTGCTCGGGGTGGCATTGGCTGGGTCTGGAAGCGGGTCGCATCCGGGGATTCCGGGCAGGGCGACTGGGATGGAGTTGATCTCAGGACTGTAGAAGTCGTCTACGCCTTTGCCGCTGGGACCATTGACCCACTCATAGGAAGGATGCTTGTCCGACCAGGCAGTGTAAAGCCCGGCGGCTTTGGCGACCTCAAACACCGTGTTTACGCGCAGATATTCGTGGGGATAGACGGGTGCACAGCCGCGCGCGGGGTCACGAGGAAGCCACCTGGGATTGATGCCTCCTCCACCGTTAAGTTTGGTGTAGTCTCGGTCAATCTCTTCGTCAAAGCCGATCTGGGTACCTTGCACGCTGGGGCAGGCGGTGGGAGAGCCGACGATTCCATAAGGAGTGGTCTGGGAGGGCGGAGAGAGGCGCCGATTGTAGGTAACGTCGTACCAGAAGCCGGTAGTGGAAGGAGAGCCTCCTGTGAGCAGGGCGGCAAGGCCGGGAAAGGAGTCAGAGGGAGTGGAGGTTGCATTGTTGTCATACACGATTCCGTGATGTGTCAACTCGGCCAGCGTGGAATCAGGGTGGGTCGAGACATAGTTTGTGAGGTCAATGGCATGCATGCCGTCCACGCTGATGAGCAATACGTGTTTTGCGTGATGGCGCGCGAGGCTGGCATCATCCGCATCTTGTGCGGCGAGGCATGTAGACGCGACAGAGCCGGCAAGAACACAGGCGAGGAGTGTGTTTCTGAATAACATTTTGGGACGCTCCTGTTTTTTGTTTCAGCGGAGAACTACTTATCGAAACGTAGTGAAACCAGACTCCCGCAAGGTAAACAGAAGATGAATGACACTTGAAAAATTGGTGACAGAAAAAGTTACGGTTGTGCGCGTGACGTTCTTGTGAATCTTACAGCGGGCACGTGGAAGGATCGGGGCATGTAGAAAGGAAGAAGAACAAAAGAAAGTTCGCAATGGACCGGCCGAGAGGTCCCCAAGTCAGGATTTGCAGTTTGCGCAGCACACAGTATTGCCGCTCCTATGGTTTCTTCCGCCGCGCTGAAGGGCGCTTTCGGGAGCGTGGCAACTCCATCACGTTACGCGCGGGCTGCTTTTTACCGGATGCGTGTTCTGCTCAGAAATCAACGCGCCCCGATCTGCTGCAATAGCTGCTCCCGTTTGGGTGCGAGCACTTCGTGCACAGGCCCTTGTGTTTCGATACGGCCATTTTCCAGAACAATCACTTCTGCATTGGTCTGATACGCCTCCACCAGATCGTGCGAAACATAGAGCAGAGGCGTGTGGCTTTTTCTTAACCATGCCGAAAGATCATCCAGAATAGACGCTTTCAACTCCGCATCCAGTCCGGAAAACGGTTCGTCGAGGAGAAGCAGCTCGGGGCGTGGCGCGAGCGAACGGGCCAGGGCAGCGCGCTGATACTCACCGCCGGAAAGCTCCGAGGGCATCCGTTCTGCCAGCGGACCAATCCGAAACAGCGCGAGCATCTCCTTGAGCCGTTGCTCGCGCTCTTCGCGCGCGAGCTGGTGCAGCCCAAAGGCAATATTCCGCCGGACACTCATGTGCGGAAACAACGCGGGCTGCTGCGTGAGAAAGCCGATGCCGCGGTGTCCAGGAGCAACGGTGAGGCCGCTTCTGGTGTCCAGCAGCACACGATTTCCCATCAGAATGCGGCCTTCAGACGGAGCAACCAGTCCCGCAAGTACACGAAGCACGGTGCTTTTGCCTGCGCCGGAGGGGCCAAAGAGCACGGTCCAGGGCGCGGAGAGATGAAAGTGCGCCTCAAGGTGGAAGCTGCCGATGCGGTGCGAAATCTCTGCGGTGAGAAAAGCGGATTCAGCCACTGCGGGCCTGCTTTCTCAGGCTGTAAGCGGCAATCAGCGCGGCAAGGGTGATGGCCAGCAGAACAAATGCGGTACGGTTGGCGTCGGCGTAGCGAAAATCCTGCACCTGGTCGTAAATGGCGATGGAAAGAGTGCGTGTCGCGCCGGGAATATCGCCGCCAATCATGAGCACAACGCCGAATTCGCCGATAGTGTGCGCAAAGCAGAGCACAGCCGCCGAAAACAGTGACCGCTTCGAGAGCGGCAGCAGGACTTGAAAGAGAATGCGCAGCCAGGATGCACCCAGAAGGCGCCCTGCGTCGAGAAGCTCCTTTCCAATGCCGGAAAAGCCCGTGGTGACCGGCTGCACGGCAAAGGGGAGGCTGTAGATCATGGAGCCGATGACAAGCCCGCTGAAGGAGAACGCCAGCGGATGCCCGGTGAGATGGATGTAGAGCCGTCCGAAGGAAGTACGCGGCCCCATCAGTACCAGCAGATAAAAGCCAAGGACGGTAGGCGGCAGGATGAGCGGCAGAGTGGCAATGGCTTCTATGGCAATCTTCCAGCGAGCCTGTCCGAAGGCAAGCCACCATGACAACGGAACTGCGATGCAAAGCAGCAGTACTGTTGTTACAGTGGCGAGTTTCAGAGTGAGCCAGAGCGCCTGCGTGTCCATATCGAAGTACGATAGGACATTTTATCCTGCGCTATTTGCTCACCACGATGACTGTAAAGCTCCCCGGGACCACCGGCGGACGCGGCCGTGGATTCTCAGGTGTTGCTGCAGGGCGGGGACCAAATTCTGCCACGGACACATAGATTTTTCCGGTCTTCGGATCAAGGGCCATGGTGCGGCCGCTGCGCTGCGTGGTCACGTTCTGCAATACGCTGTAGGAATCCGCCGAGTTCTGGTGGACAACGGTGAGAGTGCCGTCTCCATTGGAACTGAAGGCATTGCCCGACTTCGGGTCGAAGGCAGCGACGTCAGGGCCATCGCCGATATCGGGTGTGGCGACGACCTTTCCAGTCGCGGCATCCACCACCGCCATCTTCTTGCCATCGCATACGGAAAAAAGACGATTGTGGGCGATATCTATGGCCTGCCCTGAAGGTGATTCGCAGATGGGCCATTCGGCCTTCACGTCGTGGGTCTTTGCGTCAATGTGGGCAATTTCGTTTTTATCTTCAATGTTGACAAAGATAGAGCCTTTGCCGTCCGAGACCGGGAACTCAGGCTTGCCGGGAAGTGCGACGGTTGCAACCACCTGCTTTGATTTTGTATCAATCACAGTTGCGTTTTTGCTGCGCCCGTTAAAGGCCCACACGGTGCGGGTGGCAGGGTCATAAACCATGCCGTCGGGATTGGTGCCGGCGGCAATGGTCTGCATAATCTTGTTCGAGGAGCGATCAAAGACAGCAACCGCGTTGCCTCCGCCATCGCTGATGTAGCCCTCATTGCTGTTGGGGTCAAAGACCACGCCGTGCGTACCGTGCAGGCCAGGAATGTCACCCACGACTTTGCCGGATGCCGTATCCACGACCATCACATGATTTCCGCGTGTAATGTAAAGGTGGCCAGAGTGCGGGTCCACGGCCAGATAGTCCCATCCGCCGTCGCCGCCAATCTTCCACTTGTCCTGCACGTGATAGGGGCCTTGTGCCCGCGATGAAGCGCTTGCTGTCAGGGCGAAGGCGAGCAGGCTGCCTGCGAGACGCCATTTTGTTAGCCGCCGCATACGATTGTCCTTTCTAAAGCATGACTGTATTGGGCCTACCTTAAGACGTCCTGAACGAATTATGAAGATATATAGTGAAACAAATCCAGAGGCGCATACGTCCTGAATGGATTAGTTTCCTTGAGGAGGGCAGAAACATTGGAAAGGCATTCGAAAGTATTTGCGTCACTGTTGCTTGGCATCTCGTTGGCCGGAGCGCAGGTGGGCGCCATCGCGCAGGAAAAGAAGCCGGACGAGCCACAGAAGGGCCAGGCGCAGCATGAGGAAAACATTCCGCCTGAGAAAAGCTCGGTCACGCATCACGACATTACGCTCAATGGCAGAACGATTCACTATACGGCGACGGCGGGAACACTGCTCATCCGCAACGATGATGACAAGCCCTACGGGAGCATTTTTTATATTGCCTATACAGAAGACGGCGCGGATGCAAAAACGCGGCCCCTGACGTTTCTCTATAACGGCGGACCAGGGTCGGCGTCGCTGTGGCTGCATATGGGTTCATTCGGGCCGGTGCGGGTGGAAACAGCAAGCCCGTCGTCCACAGGTGGCGCCCCTTATCAGATTGTTCCCAACCAATACAGTCTCCTCGACAGAACAGATCTTGTTTTTATCTATGCTCCGCTCACCGGATATTCGCGCGCGGTGGGTAAGGCCACACCCAAAGACTTTACCGGCGTGGACCAGGACCTGAAGGCATTCGATAAGTTCATTCAGCGTTACATAACGGTGAACCAGCGCTGGAACTCGCCCAAGGTACTCTTTGGCGAATCGTATGGAACCACACGTTCCGCTGGTCTTTCCTCGGTCTTGCAGGAGCATGGCGTTGAGTTGAATGGCATTGTGCTGCTCTCTTCGATTCTGAATTACGGCGAGCTGGCCCCAGGGATGGACACGCAGTACATTGTGAATCTGCCTACCTATGCGGCCATCGCCTGGTACCACAACAAGCTGCAAAACAAGCCGTCAGACCTCAAAGCATTTCTGAATGATGTGCGCACCTTTGCCCGTGGCGAATATTCTGAGGCATTGGCACAGGGGGATCAGCTTCCACAGTCGCAGGTGGATGCCGTGGCCGCAAAGGTGGCGCAGTACACAGGGCTAAGCGTGCAGTATGTAAAGGAAGCCAAGCTGCGGATTTCGCCGTTCCGCTACAGAAAGGAGTTGCTGCGCGATGAAGGCGACATTCTGGGCCGTTACGACGCGCGCTTTGAAGGCACGGATGTGGACAATGCCGGCGAATATCCGGGATATGATCCGTCAGACACAGGCATCTCTGGCGCATTTGTGGCCGCAGAGCACGACTATCTTTCGCGCGAACTGAAATACGAGAGCACAGATGAATACCGGCCCAGCGCCAACAGCATCGGCGAGTGGGATTGGCACCACCACGGAGCAGGGACAGGACGCAGCTTTGGCGGCCAGCAGGCCATGCCTTACGTTGCCGGAGATCTGGCTGAAGCCCTTCGCAAGAACCCTAAACTGAAGGTACTTTCCGCGAACGGTTACTTTGACCTTGCCACGCCCTTCTTTGCAACGGAATACGACCTGTCACACATGATGCTGACGCCGGAACTGGCAAAGAATGTGGAGTTTACCTACTATCCCTCCGGCCACATGGTGTACCTCAACATTGAAGCGCTGAAGGAGTTCAGGAAAGATCTGGACGGCTTCTACGCTGGCCTGACGAAGTAGTGAGAGAAATCCAGGGCGCTCCCAGATCGGATAAAACTCTGGGAGCGCAAATAAAGCTTAATTCGGGTTGTGCCGCAGTTTTTGCTTTTATGGCACGACTAGATTTTGAGGCGTGGGATAACATCATCTCCGCGACACCCCTCTAGTGTAATTGCGGCTCGACCTGCTTGAACCCCGCCGGTACAGCAAACTTCGATGCATCAATGGGGGCAGTCGAGAAGGAATCCATCTGCGTCTGCATTTCCATCAGAACACTTGCCGTGGGCTGCGCCTGCGCAGCATTGGCTGAATCCTCCTGCTGCTGTTGCTGTTTCTTATGCCCAAAGCCCAGCCCGAACCCGCCCAGTCTGCTGGTGAGCATGGATGTGGCCGCTTGTTTCGCGACCTCCCCGGTTGTAGGAGTGGGCGGCGGCGGAGGCAGCGGGGCCTCGCTTGCCGCAGGCAGAGGTCCTCCATTAGCGGTCGCGCCCATGCGGAGAATCTGCAGCATCGGAATACCGTTCATCTTCGAGACTTCCCTGGCCATATCTGCCATGCCCTGCGACATGCCGGGATACATGGCCATGGCAGCTAGCGAAAGGCCGCTTCCGCTGAAGACCATGCCCATCTTGAGGGCATATTTCTTGTAGAACTCACGGACCTCCCCGTATCCTGGAACGCTGGGAGCCAACCACATATCATTCGTAATGGCAAAGGCGCCCTGCTGTCCGGTAGTTTTGTCCGTGCCCTGCATCTGCATTATCAGAATGGCCTCATTGGTATTCACGCCACTGACTTGCTTGGAGGCGCCGGTATTGCGCACGTTGACATTGAACTGAACATCCACGTTATTCGGCGCCTGCGACTGGTTACCGCCTTGCTTGGCCTGCTGTTCGCGCGCCTTCTGCATTTCGCGCTCCATGGCTTCGCGCATTTGCTGGAAGGTCATCACGGTATAGGTATGCTTCTGCAGGTCAACATTTGTAATGGTTTCCTTGTCCAGATCCACAATTTCAATTGCGTACTGGTTAACGCGGGCCATGTGGTTTCCCTGGATGTACACCGAAGAAACGGTGGGTATATTCATCTGTTCCCGTGCGCGCGAGCTGAAGACGCTGGCCATCTTCATCATGTTCATAAGCGAGCCGCCGGTGATCTGCGTTGTTTCCTGATACTGGAAGTCAGCGAACGCAGAGAGGGGAAAGAGCACGCCCAGGGCGAGCGCGCCATATTTGTGCAGCTTCATGGTTCCTTCTTTCTCAAGTGAGATTTCGGCCGTCAGGGGGAAGGGAGGGAACAGCGCACACAGTGTCGTCCTCGAGTAACGGCTTTGTCTATTCCATAGGGAAAAGAAGCATGAAATGGTTTCATCAAAGTGAAAATGGAACCCCGCCGGAGAGCTGCGGAATTCCATCTCCAATCCGCCTTACCAGGCCCCCTGTTTGCCGCTAAACCACCAGAGGATGCCAACCGTGGCCGTGGTCTGTGCCTTGTCATACTTGCCCAGCGTGTCGGTCAGGAAGTAGCGCTGGTTCGAGAAGTCCCGGCGCAGTTCCTCTCGCAGCAGGAATCCATTGGACAGGGCGTGATCGAAGGTCAAGGTGAACTCTTTCAGCGCCTGCGACTTGCCGCTGAACAGGCCGTCACTGTCGGCAAAGTATTCTGTGCGCCCGCCAATGGCAAATTGTGGATTAAACTGATAGCGCGCATAAAGTACGCCTCCATCCACGTGCTGCGGAGAAGAGTATGTCTGGTCACGGCTGATGACGTAATCGCCTTCCGCGGCAAAGGTCAGGCGGGTGGTGGCACTCCACTTCGCGTAGCTGTCAAAGATATGGAGCTTGCCCTTGGGCGCATGGGGAATCGGCTCAAACGGCATCCCCTGCTGCGACGGAAGCCCATCGCCGTTGCCCGAAACGTATTGAAAATCGTGGTGTTCCTGGCCCAGATAATAGTTGATGTTCCAGTCCACAGACTTGTGTGGCTTGATGCCTATTCCGACCATCTGGTCTTTAAATCCATTGAATTCTTCCGTCTGTTGGGTCCCGTTAATGGTGGCGTAGTGCGCAGACAGCCACGGCCGGAATGTGTAACCGGCGCGAACGCCCACGTGGTACGACGGAAGATAGGTGAACCAGAACGAGCGGGAATAATTCATCTGGTCTTTGCTGTAGGTGCCTTCCATTCCCACACTGCTGGCCCACTTCCCAAAGTCGAGCGTGAGCCCGCTGCCAATAGGAGCTACATAGGTTCCATACGCCTGGAAGACATTGCGGTAAATGCTGGAGCGTGGCTCGTTCGAGGGATTTCCCTGTAGGCTCTGTGTGGCCTGCCCGTACTGTAGGTCGAAACGGAGCCCGAAGCGTTTGCCGTGCTCAGGGTCGGGTGCGTGATCCATGATAAAGTTTGCCTGGTTCAGGCTGAAGGCGTTGCTGCTAACATCGTAGGTGCGCAGCAGGTTCGCACGGCCAATGGGGTCATTGAAGTTGTATTCGTAATAGCCATCCAGTCCAAGCGTGAAGGTGGTTCCGTTCAGAGCATCCAGCGTATTCCGGTCCTTCGAGGCAAGCGGCTTTTCCTGTGCGGGGGCCGTGGAAGGCTGCCTCGACAGGGCTGAGCTCGCGGTCCTCAGCGCGGCGGCACTCTGGCCCGGGTCGCCTGCAGGATTTGCACTGGCGGCATCTTCGCTTTCCAGCCTGGTAAGCCGGGCATTCAAATCAGCAAGCTCCCGGCGCAGTTCACGAATTTCATCGGAACCGGGAAGCAGCCTGTGCCCATAGACAGGCGGACGGCAAAGGGCCTAAGGCCAAAATGGAGATCAGAGCATAGCGGACCATCCGCATAGGGGAAGGTACCTCCTGGACCGGAATGTATTTTTCAAAACAGACCATCGTTGCAAAAGGGCAGCAAAAGTCCCGTAAGTGTTTTGCAAGAATTATGTAAAGCTATAAGAGGAATTTATACATGGACTGGCAACCGATGCCGTGCTGCTATACTTAACTGTTGCGGTAATTGCTCTAAGCCATACCTGTTGCAGCATTTCGCCGCAGACTGAATCCTAAAAACACCACCCGAGGTTTCCCATGTCCGGCCATTCAAAATGGCACAGCATTAAGCACAAAAAAGGTGCTCTCGACGCGAAGCGCGGCAAGATTTTTACCCGTCTCATCAAGGAAATTACGATTGCGGCCAGGGCCGGCGGTGATCCTGACGGTAACCCGCGCCTGCGCACGGCCATTGCTGCGGCAAAGGCAGAGAACATGCCGGCTGACAATATCAAGCGGGCCATTCAGCGCGGAACTGGCGAGCTGCCCGGAGCCACCTACGAAGAAATTACTTTTGAGGGTTACGGACCTGGTGGTGTGGCCATCATTGTGGAAGCCACAACGGACAATCGTAACCGCACGGTGAGTGAAATCCGGCATGCCTTCTCCAAGCACGGCGGCAACCTGGGTGAGACTGGCTCGGTGCGCTTCATGTTTACCAAGAAGGGCATCATCGCCATTCCTAAAGAAGCCGCGGATGAAGAAAAGCTGATGGGCATTGTGCTTGAGGCGGGCGGAGAAGACCTGAACGACGAAGGCGACACTTGGGAGATCATCACAGAGCCGCAGAACTTTGAAGCGGTCGCCCAGGCAGTACGCGACGCCGGTATTGAGACGGTCATGTCTGAGATCACAATGATCGCTTCCACGTACACCAAGCTGGAAGGCTCGGCTGCTTCGCAGATGGTGCGCCTGCTCGAAGCACTTGAGGAGCACGACGACGTACAGAATGTGTATTCCAACTTTGATATGGACGCCAAGCAACTAGAAGAGGTCGCTGGATAGCGTTCGTAAAACGGAACAAGAAGGCCGCCACGAGCGGCCATTCTTTTACTGCTCGCATTCAAAGAACATCATCATGCATAAGAGACTTGCGGTTTGCTTTGCCGTTGTTGCTGCTTTTTTGTCTTCCGTTCCCATGCATGGACAGGGAACACCTGCCTCGACCAATGACAGTCCGGCTGCGGCTGCTCTTGCCACCCGCCCCTGGGAGCTCGGGCCCTTTTTTCAGGGAGGCGTGGGCGTTGGCGACCGGTCAGATTTTACCTTCGCCAGCGCAGGCGTCCGCCTCGGCAAGGTCATCACTGACGAGCACCTCCCTGGCATCCTGCACGGGCAGTTTGAATATGCGGGAGAATTCATGCCGTATTGGCAATCGTTTACGCCCGCCCCGCACCTGAAGTGGACAAAGTACAATTTCCAAGGCCAGACCGGAGAGGCGCTGCTGCCTTACAACGGTGGGACATTTACCGGCCTGAGCATCACGCCCATTATCCTACGGTGGAACTTCAAGCCGGGCAAGCGCTTTGCACCCTGGATTCAGGGCGCGGGCGGCCTCATCTGGACCAACCATAAATATCCACCGGACATTATTGTCTTGCACGGGCAACCGGGAGGAACCAGTGTGTGGAACTTTACTCCGCAGGCGGGCATCGGCTTCCACTACTTTGTGAAGCAGCGCCAGTCGCTGACCTTCGGAGTAAACGCTGTCCACATCTCCAGCGCATCGCTGGGTGATCGCAATCCCGGCGTGAATGCCAGTATGCAGTTCGAGATTGGTTATACCTGGTGGAAATAGAACAGCTATACGCCTAAAAGAAGCCGCTGAATGCCGGAGGCCCTGCCAGTTTTGCCATCGCACTCGATGATGGTGGCTGCCATGCGCGGGTCATCCTTCGCGGCTTCAAACTTCCCCGGCATTCCGGTAAGGAAGCGCTGTAGCACCAGCTCTTTTTCCACGCCAATAATACTGTTATATGGTCCGCTCATGCCTGCGTCCGTCTGGTAAGCGGTGCCTCCGGGCAGAACGCGGTCATCGGCAGTGGGAACATGCGTATGCGTGCCCACAACGGCCGTCACGCGCCCATCCAGATACCACCCCAATGCAGCTTTTTCTGATGTGGCTTCTGCATGGAAGTCCACGAATATGACCTTGGCGGTGATCTGCTTCAGAAGCGCGTCCGCCGTGCGGAAGGGGTCATCACTCTGGCCCATAAACACGCGCCCCTGAAGGTTAATGACTGCAAATTCCTGCCCGGAAGAAAGCTGGCCCTGGTAAAAACCGTGTCCGGGCGTTCCGGCTACATAGTTCGCAGGCCGAATCACGCGCCGGGGACGTTCATGGCTTTCGGGAGGAACAGACTGGAGATATTCGATGATTTCGCGCTTGTCCCACACATGGTTGCCCGTGGTGATCACATGCGCTCCAAGATTAAACAGCTCGTCCGCGATCGCAGGAGTCAGGCCGAAGCCGCCCGCCGCGTTTTCTCCATTAATGATGACGAGATCAATGGCCCGTTCTTCAATGACGTGACCAATGTGCTCATGCACAATGCGGCGTCCGGCGCTGCCGAAAACATCTCCTACAAAAAGAATGCGCAAAAGTGGAAACCTCTCCCGAACATGAGAATCTGCAATGCCGCGTTAAAGCGTCGTAATTTTTCATTGTCGCACGAGTATTTCGCGCAAATTCAGATACGAATTCGACATGAGCTATGGTAGCGTGGCTCTATGGCCGTCAATACCCGATTCGCAACCGGCGTACACGCTTTGCTTCTGCTCGCTGCTGAACCGGATGTACTGCAAACCTCTGAAGACGTGGCGCAGGAACTCAATACCAACCCGGTCGTGGTCCGCCGTGTCTTTTTACAGTTGCAGGAAGCAGGTCTGGTCAAAAGCACTAAGGGACCGAGCGGCGGTACCCGTCTGGCCCGCTCACCCAAAGAGATTACCCTCGCAGATGCCTGGCGCGCGCTGGATGGCGGCGACGTGTTCCACACCAGCCAGACCAGCAAAAATTCTTCTCCACTGGCGCAGGCATTGAAGAGCGCCCAAAAGGCCCTCGAAAAAGAACTGGCCCAGACCACCCTGAACCAGCTTGCGAAAAAGAACGCGAAGAAGGAAAAGCAGGACAGGCACTAGTGGCAATGGCCGGAAAATAAGCCCATCTTTGTTATTCCTAGAAAAATAAAAAATAGGGAATACTCGCACCGGTACGAAGCTCGGGTGACGCATGGGTAGGAAACCGCCACCCTCGGTCAGGAACAATTTTTTTGCCTGCTGCCAGCTAACTCGTGGACAACAAACAATCTCCGTACAAGACTTCCCCGCAAGTTGTTGAAAATAAAGTATCTCCGTACAAAGACCGGGAGGGATCACAGAAGGCTCGAACCCCCGAGGGAGAAAATATCAAACTCCCTTATTTACAATAGTTTACCAACAAAGTAGGGGTACCTTCCGGGGATCTCTTCTAGATTAAAACTCTCAACCGTCGTACGCTGGATACCATTCCGGTCTCTTCATGATTCAGGTCAGATTCCTATACGCCAGCGTTGTCTTTCTAAGCGCATTTCTGCTTTTTCTGGTGCAACCCATGGTGGCCAGGCAGCTTCTGCCCGTGCTGGGCGGATCGGCCGCAGTATGGACAACGTGCCTTGTCTTTTTTCAGGTGGCCCTTTTGATCGGCTACCTGTATGCGGACCGGCTCGCCACCCGCCTGCGTCCTCGCACGCAGGCGTTCACGCATATCGTGTTGTTGGCTGCTGCGCTGGCGACTCTGGGAGCCCAAATCCACCTGAATCTGTGGGCGGCCACATGGCACCCCTTCCTGACCGTGTTTGTGCTATTGGCCATGATGATCGGGATGCCTTATTTTGCGCTTTCCACCACGACGCCCTTGTTGCAGGCATGGTATTCGGGCAGCTTTTTGGGGGCGGTGCCTTATCGCTTGTTCTCGCTGTCGAATGCGGGCGCATTGCTGGCCCTGGTGATGTATCCCGTACTCATCGAGCCGCACGTGACACTGTACACGCAGACACGATGCTGGTCTGCCGGATTTTTTCTGTTTGCCGTGCTTTGTGGAGGCATAGCGTGGACAACGCGGCACACCCTCCCGCAAAGAAGGGAGACAGACACTACAAGACCGCCAGCAAGGCTGCTCCTTCTATGGATGCTGCTGCCATGTTGTTCTTCGCTGCTGCTGTGCGCTTTCACCAGTCATCTCAGCCAGAACATTGCAGCCATTCCGCTGCTCTGGATTCTTCCGCTCATCGCATACCTGTTGAGTTTCATTCTCGCGTTCCATTCGCCGCGCGCCTATCCGCGATGGCTGATATTGCGGCTGACCGCCTTCATGCTCGGCATTCTGGGATACGTCTCTTACGGAACGCAGACCACCTTGCCTGTACAGATACTGGTTCCGCTCTACTGCTTCTCCTTGTTCGTCCTCTGCTTCTTCCTGCATGGCGAACTGTACAGACTACGTCCGGCCGCTGGCGATGCGACGCGCTTCTACCTCGCTGTCTCCTTTGGCTCAGCAGTTGGCGCATTGTTCGCCGGAGTCGCCGCGCCTGTTCTCTTCCGCGCCAACTATGAGCTCGTCGGCGGACTGATATTTGCCACCGTCCTCGCACTTGTCGTGACGTGGAACTTTGGCGTGCTGGCGCGCCTGTTCTGGATCGCCGGCGTTGGAGTGCTCGTGTGGATCGGCGTGGTACAGACAAAGGCCTGGAGACAGGATACGCTGGTCCAGTTGCGCAGCTTCTATGGGACCCTGCGCGTAACGCAGACGCACTGGCCTCCGAAAGCAGAAGTTACGCGCACGCTCTATCACGGGACCATCCAGCACGGGATGCAGATGTTTGGCAATGGCATGAGAATGCAGCCCGCGTCTTATTATGCTCCTGACTCAGGCGTTGGCCTTGCAATGCGCCTCTGCTGCGAAGGCAGGCCGAAGCGCGTCGGCGTAATTGGTCTGGGAACAGGCACTCTGGTGGTGTATGGCCGTCCAGGAGACACCTTCCGGTTTTTTGAGATTGACCCACTGGTGGAGCGGCTGGCAAGGGAGCTGTTCACATACTTGCGCGAGACTCCAGCAAAGGCCGACATTGTTCTGGGCGATGCGCGCTATTCGCTAAATCGTGACCAGAGCGGCCCATTCGATGTGCTGGTGCTCGATGCTTTCTCCGGAGACGCTGTCCCTGTTCATCTGCTCACCGCGCAGGCATTGGCACTCTATCGGAAGCATCTTACGCCCGGCGGGATTCTCGCCTTCCATATCTCCAGCCAGTACCTGAATCTCGAGCCGGTACTGGCGCGCGAGGCACAGCAGGTGGAGCTTCATGCGGTGACTGTTCGTTCGTCCGGCAACGAAGAGCAGGGAATCTTTGCTTCAGAATGGGTGCTCATTACGAGCAATGAGCGGTTTGTATCCCTGCCGGAAGTAGCCAATGTATCGCAGGCCTCATCGCTCAAAGAGAATGTTCGTTTGTGGACGGACGATTACGCGAGCCTCTTGCCGATTTTAAAGTGGGAGCCGCGGTCGCATTAGCGAAAAAGCTTACACACCTTCGGGGCCGACCAGTAAGCTACGCAGTTTCCTGCAGCCCTTGATTGCGAAATTCGCCGCTGCCCCCTTCAGATGGGAGTGGTAGCGTTTACACGATGAGCAAAATCCTGTAATAAGGAATGAATGACTCTCAAACGCTCGTTCCTTGTTCTTGTGCTCCTTGCTTTCCTGCCTTGCTCTTCTGGTGCTGCCTTCGCGCAAGAACCCATCACCGCGCGTACGCCTGCTACGCCGCTGGTGCTGCACGATCCTTATTTCAGCGTATGGTCGTTTGCTGACAATCTGACAGACGGCCCGACCCGACACTGGACCGGCACTCCGCAGCAGATGATGGGTCTGGTACGAGTGGACGACAAGACGTATCGCTTTATGGGCGGAGATCGCTGGGGCGAGGGAACTCCCGGCGTTCCCGCACTCAAACAGGTCTCGCGCGCGATCTGGCCCACGCGCACCATTTACGATTTTGAAAACGCGGGGATTCATCTTGCGCTGACATTTTTCACCCCCGCGCTGCCTCAGGATCTCGATGTTCTCACGCGTCCAGTGACGTACATAAGCTGGGATGTTCATTCCACGGATAATCAGCAGCACACCGTTGCCCTTTACTTCGACGCCACCTCGCAGTTGGCAACCAATACGGGCGAGGACACCGTCGTCTGGGGCCACGAGTGGATTGGCGACATGCAGGCCCTGCGGGTAGGGACAAACACCCAGCCGGTGCTTGAAAAATCCGGTGATAACCTGCGCATTGACTGGGGCTGGCTCTACGTGGCCGTTCCGCCGCAGCAGGGAGTAGCCACTTCGGCGACCAGTGCGGAAGCCCGGGACCAGTTCGTAAAAGACGGAACGCTGCCGAAGAGCGACGATCTCGACATGCCGCGCGCCGTCAAACATGGCCTGCCACTGCTGGCAGTGCGATTTGACCTGGGCAGCGTGGGGAGCACCACTGTATCGCGCCGCGTAATGATCGCCTATGACGATCGCTTCTCGATTGAATATCTGAACCGGCGCCTGCGTGCCTATTGGCGCCGCAATGGCATGACGACAGCGGAGATGCTGGAAAAGGCCGAGGCCGACGAACCCGAGTTGCGCCGGAAAGGCGAAGAGTTCGACAGAGAGTTGACCTCAGACCTTGAACGAGAAGGCGGTCCTCACTACGCGCAACTCGCCACTCTCGCCTACCGGCAGACCATTGCCGCACACAAGCTGGTGGCCGATGTAGATGGCACACCATTCCTCTTCTCAAAAGAAAATTTCAGCAACGGCTGCATTGATACCGTAGACGTCACCTATCCGTCATCGCCCTTCTTCCTGCTTCTGAATCCAAAACTATTGCAGGCGCAGCTTGAACCGATGATGCAATACGCCAGACTGCCCCGCTGGCGCTGGCCCTTTGCTCCGCACGATCTGGGAACATATCCATTAGCAAACGGGCAGGTCTATGGCGGCGGTGAGCGCACGGAAGATGATCAGATGCCGGTAGAAGAAACCGGCAATCTCGTCATCCTCACCAATGCACTTGCTCATGCGGAGAACTCCGCTGCCTTTGCGCAGAAGTACTGGCCCCTGCTGACGAAATGGGCCGAGTATCTGAAGGAGAAAGGCATGGATCCGGAAAACCAGCTGAGCACGGATGATTTCGCCGGGCACCTGCCGCACAATACCAATCTTTCCATCAAGGCCATCGAAGCGCTTGGCAGCTACGCACAACTGGCGCAGATGCTCGGCAAAACAAAGGACGCACTGGCCTATCGGAAGCTGGCGCAGCAGATGGCGGCAAAGTGGAAGGACATGGCCTTTGATGGAGACCATTACAAGCTCGCCTTTGACCAGCCAGGCACATGGAGCCAGAAATACAATCTGGTCTGGGACCGTGTCCTCGGACTGCATCTCTTTTCTCCACAGATTGTGCAGCAGGAGATGGCCTTTTATCTCAAGCACCAGAACACCTTTGGCCTCCCGCTCGACAATCGAAAGACATATACCAAGCTCGACTGGATCGTCTGGACCGCTACCCTCAGCGGCAGTCAAGACGACTTCACCGCGCTGACCGACCCGCTTTACAAGTACATGACCGAATCACAGTCCCGCGTCCCCCTCAGCGATTGGTTTGAAACCACCGATGGCAGACAGGTTGGGTTCCAGGCGAGGTCTGTCGTCGGAGGCGTCTATATGAAGATGCTTGCGGACCCCGCGATGTGGAAGAAGTGGGTGCTGGCTGCCAGTCCGGCTGCCCAGTAATGGCTGCTGTCATGTAATCATGAATACAGTACAGTGGGCCTCGGCAATTGTATCTGTGACGCTCAGGCCCGTTATTTTCTGGCTGGTTACAGAGACCCTGTGCTTATAGACTCACATGCCCACCTCGACAGTGCGCGTTACGATGAAGACCGCGACGCCATGCTCACGCGCGCGTGGCAGGCAGGTGTACGCACAATCCTGTCTATTGGCATAGGAGATAGCCCTGAAACAATGCATCGCGCACTGGAAATCAGCAGGGAATACGCTGGACGTCCCGAAGTGCCCCGCATCTTCGCTTCAGCCGGAGTTCATCCCCACGAAGCTCAGCTTGCTGACGGCGCAGCAATAGACAAACTAAACGCGCTACTTCAGCAGCCAGAGGTCATCGCCTGCGGCGAAATTGGCCTCGACTACTTTTACGATCATTCTCCACGTGATATCCAGAAAACCGTTTTCCGCCAGCAGATGGAGATTGCGGCCGCGCACAAAAGGCCCATCATCATTCACTGTCGCCCCTCCGACAACAGCACCAACGCATGGGACGACATGCTGGAGATGATCGAACAGGAGTGGTCAGCGACCGGGCTAGGCGGCATTCTGCACTGCTTTACCGGAGAATGGCGTCACGCAAAACGCGCCATGGATTGCGGTTTTCTGATTTCTTTTGCCGGAAATATCACCTTCCCCAAGGCTCAGTTCATCCGCGATGCTGCTGCTCAGGTCTCGCTCGATCGCGTACTCATTGAGACCGATGCACCCTTCCTGGCGCCCGTTCCCAATCGCGGCAAACGGAACGAACCTGCATGGGTTGTGCAAACAGCAGTGAAACTGGCTGAAACCCGTGGTTTTTCTGTGGAGGAAGTCGCTTTCCGCACGTCAGAAAACTTCCACCGGTTTTTCAATATCCCTCCGGACATGGCACACTGAAGTTAGCGCATTTAGCAATCTTTTTAAGAGATCTGGAGTTATGGCCGGGGAAAATTCTTTCGATATCGTCAGCAAAGTAGACCTGCAGGAAGTACGGAATGCGGTGGAACAGGCCGTCAAGGAGATCCGCACCCGATTTGATCTGAAAGACTCGCACTCTGAAATTCAGATTGAGGGCGCTGACGCCATCCAGCTTGCTAGCGCCGATGAATACAAGCTGGAGGCCATTAATGAAATTCTTCGCCAGAAGCTGGTCAAACGTGGCATTTCTTTAAAGGCCCTCACCTACGGCAAAATTGAGCCGGCAGCCGGTTCTTCTGTTCGTCAGAAGATCAGTCTTCAGCAGGGCATTCCCACGGAAAAAGCCAAAGACATCGTTCGCATCATCAAAGACTCGAAAAAGAAGGCGCAGGCGTCCATTCAGGGAGATACCGTCCGCGTCAGCAGCAAAGACCGTGACACACTGCAAGAGATCATCGCCCTGCTGAAGTCCAGGGACCTCGGCATTGATATGCAGTTTACCAATTACCGGTCCAACTAACGGAGAGCGAGTGAGCGCAACCACTATAACCACGGCGAAAGAGGTCTTCGATCTTCTGCACGATGATCTGCACGCCATCGAATGCGAATTCGGCGATGACGCCATCTCCTCCGTCAAGGCGATTACGGAAATTTCAGAGTATCTGCGTGAAGGCGGCGGCAAGCGCATCCGCCCGTCGCTGCTGCTGCTTTCGGCCAGGGCCCAGGATTATTCCGGACGCGGAATGGTCCGCCTCGGCGCCGTTGTTGAGATGGTGCACACGGCCACCCTTGTCCACGACGATATTATTGATGGCGCGGACACGCGCCGCGGACGTCCCTCCGCCAATACCACCTGGGGCAATGCCAAGTGCGTTCTTGCCGGAGATTGGCTCTACATGCAGGCCTTCCGCGTCGCCCTGGAAGAGCGCAATTTCAAGGTGCTTGACCTGCTGATTGGCCTGACCCAACAGATGGTCGAGGGCGAGCTGCTTCAGATGGAGACATTAGGCCGCCCGATCACCGAGCAGGAGTACTACGATCTCATTTATCGCAAGACCGCCTGCCTCTTTGAGGTCTCCATGCGGCTTGGCTCCGTGCTGGCCAACGCGACTGGAGAAGCAGAGGCCCGGATGGGGGAATACGGTCATGCGCTCGGCATGGCATTCCAGATTGTAGATGATGTGCTTGATCTCACTGCCGCCGAGGAAGTCCTGGGCAAGCCGGTGGCCAGCGATCTGCGCGAAGGCAAAGCCACTCTTGCCGTCATCCATTCACTCGAACATGGCTCCGCGCAGGACCGCGATTCCATCTTTACCGTGCTTACTGAACAGAACTTCAGCCGCGTTACACATAACGAGATTCTTGCCATTCTGGCCCGCAACGGATCGGTGGATTACGCCATGAACGCGGCCTATCGCTACGCCGAAAAAGCGCGAACTGCTCTGACTGGTCTGCCTGAATCTGAATACAAGCGCGCCCTGCTGTGGGTTCCAGACTTCGTAGTAGCTCGTGAAAAGTAGAAGATCAGGGAAGCAGGCACCCCTCTGACGGTAAAGTTTGGTTACTGCGTCTGTGAGGCAAGCCGGAACTGGTCCATAACCTGTCCCCTCCCGGTACGCGGTCATCCTCTCAGTTTTGCCAACAGGTCCTGCGGATGCACGGGCTTGGCAAGGATCTCGAACTCATGTCCTTGATTGCGTGCACGATCCAGCAGGTCTGCCGTGGCTGCCTGCCCCGAGAAGAGCAATATCTTGCATGATGGCAGCATGGCGCGAATTTTAATCGCCGCATCAATACCGTTCAGATCGGTCATAATCACGTCACTGATGACCATGTCCGGCTTGATGGATTCCGCCGCTTCCACCGCCTTTTCACCGCTATAAACGGCTGTGGCTTCAAAACCGCTTTGATTGAGAATAATCGCGAGGGTGTCAGCAATCACACGTTCATCGTCAGCCACCAGGACTCTAGGCTTTACCTGCTTATTGTCTTGCATCTTCTCCGACTCTCTTAAGGTTGGCTACTAGTTATGACGCACATTGTTACGGACAGTTAAAATTTTCTGTTCCTCAAATCATTGGCCAGAAAAATGGATGAACTCTGGAGAAAACCATCTCATAAGATGATACGCTGTCAGCAGGAGGATGCTTCATCTTCCTGAAATCCTATCCACTTACAGCAGATTCCATACGTTTTTTGAAGGCGGGAGCAGGTGCGGTCCGTCCTGAGGTTTCAGAAATGTAAACGGGGAAGCCGGCAATGACGGAAGCGATTATCCGAGCGCAGCAGGTCGAGAAATTCTACGCTCAACCGAGCGAAAACCGCATTCAGGTCATTGCCCCCACAGACCTTTCCATTGTGCCGGGGGAAATCGTCGCCCTGCTCGGCCCGTCGGGTTCGGGCAAATCCACCCTGCTCCGGATGCTCTCAGGACTCTCCAAACCCTCAGCCGGTCAGGTTTTCTGGCATGAAAAGCCCATCGGATCTGTGGAGATCAACGTCTCCATTGTCTTTCAGAGTTTTGCCCTTTTTCCCTGGCTTACCGTTCTTGAAAATGTAGAGGCCCCTCTCAAGGCCCGCGGGATAGAACCAGAAGAGCGCAAAGACCGCAGCCTCAAAATTCTGGATACTGTCGGACTCGATGGTTTCCAGTCCGCCTACCCCAAAGAGCTCTCCGGTGGAATGCGCCAGCGCGTAGGCTTTGCCCGTGCCCTCGTTGTCGAGCCCGAAGTCCTCTTTATGGACGAGCCTTTTTCGGCCCTCGACGTTCTCACGGCAGAGAACCTGCGCAGCGAACTCCTCGAGCTCTGGCAGAAGAAGACCATTCCGACACAAGCCATCTTCATCGTTACCCACAATATTGAAGAGGCCGTTCTGCTTGCCGACCGCATCATTGTGCTTGGGCGTAATCCAGGTCATGTGCGTACAGATTTCAAAGTCGGTCTGCCGCAGCCGCGCGATAAAAAGAACGCCGCCTTCACTCAACTGGTGGATTACATCTACACCGTCCTCACCCGGCCAGATGTCATACCCGATGTTCCCCGTCTGCACGTGGATGGTCGCCGCATCCGCGATCAGCGCGAAATGCGGTATGAAATGCTTCCTCACGCCCGTCCGGGCGGCATTGCTGGTTTGCTAGAAATCATCATTGATTTTGGCGGACGTGCCGACGTCTACCGTCTGGCCGATGAACTCGCCTTTGAACTCGATGATCTGCTGCCCATTGTGGATGCCGCCCAATTGCTCGGCTTTCTCAAGCTCGAAGAAGGCGACGTATCCATCACGGCAGAAGGCCGCGAGTTTGCTGAGTCGGAAATTCTCAAGCAGAAAGAACTTTTCCGCGAAGCTGCGCTGGGTCATGTTCTGTTGTTGCGCCAGATCACTCGCGCACTCAGCAATAAATCTGACCACACCGTTCCGGAAGAGTTCTTCCTCGATATGCTTGACGAGCAGTTCAGCGAAGAAGAGACCCAGCGCCAGCTCGAGACTGCCATCAACTGGGGCCGTTATGCCGAGCTCTTCGACTTCGACGCCACCCGGCGCCGCTTCGTTCTGCCGGAGGTGGAAGAAACCGCCGCGATTGTGGATGGAAACGAGGGTGAATGAAGACGCGCTATACGCTTTCGCGCTCACTGGCTGTCGAGCGAACCTGGCCCTTCTTCCTTGACCTCTCCGTCGCTTTCGGCTTGCTCGCAGGCTTCTATGCTGTTTTGCAGATTGCACATTACTGGATGGGCGGTGCCGTCCCTGAAGTGGAAATTTCGCAGTCCCCTCGCATGCTGCCGATCTATGCTTTCTACTCGGTGGTACGCATCGGTGTCGCTTACCTGCTGAGCCTGCTCTTTGCCGTGGCTTATGGCTATATAGCCGCGTATAACCCGCGGTTTGAGGCTTTGATGATTGCCACGCTGGATATTCTGCAATCCATCCCCGTGCTCAGCTTCCTGCCCGGTGTCATGCTGGCCATGATGTCGCTCATCCCCAGCCGTCAATTGGGCATCGAGTTCGGCGCCATCCTGCTCATATTTACCGGCCAGGTGTGGAACATGGCCTTCAGCTTTTATTCTTCATTGAAGAGCATTCCCCGCGAGCTGCGGGAGGCCTGCACCATCAACCGCTTCTCCCGCTGGCAGCGCCTCTGGCAGCTTGAGCTGCCTTATGCCGCCATTGGCCTGGTCTGGAACTCCATGGTTTCTGTCGCCGGAGGATGGTTCTTCCTCATGGTCTGCGAAATGTTCCCGGTCGGCAATCGCCAGTTCCGTCTCCCCGGACTCGGTTCCTACCTGCAAACCGCGGCCTCTACGGGAAATTCTCTGGCCATGACCTATGGCCTTTTTACCATGGTCGCCATCATCGTATTGACCGACCAGTTTGTATGGCGTCCCGTCATTGACTGGTCCGACAAATTCAAGTTTGAAAATGTTGAGACTTCCGATCGCGTCAAATCTCCGGTCCTGGCCGCTCTGCGTCAGTCCAATGTCCTCGCCATCATCCAGCGGCATACAGTGGTTCCGCTTACTGAGAGCATCTATCGTTCGTTGGCGCGAAGCCGGGCAGGCAAAAACACGATAACGCAGCCGGAGGAGAAGGGAAGAGGTGCCTCGCTCATCAGTTGGCTGGTCCTGGTCGTAATTCTGGCGTTGGTTTGCTTTGCCGCTTTCAAAGCCATGCTGCTTCTGAAGCAGGTCCCGCATTCTGAAGTAGGAACAATTTTTCTGGGTGCGATTGCCACCTTCTTCCGCGTTAACGTTTCTCTCTTTCTGGCCGCCGCCTGGACCATCCCCGTTGGCGTGGCCATCGGTTTCAATCCAAAACTGGCCCGCATTGCGCAGCCCCTTGCGCAGATTGCCGCATCATTTCCCGCAACTGCGCTCTTTCCCGTCATCCTCATCGGTCTTATGAAGCTGGGTGCGGGTCTCGGCATCGGCTCCATCGCACTCATGATGCTCGGCACCCAGTGGTACATCCTTTTCAACGTGATTGCCGGTGCCATGGCCATCCCATCGGACATGCGTGAAGTCGCCACTCTCTTTCATTTTTCCAACTGGCAGCGGTGGACAACGGTCGTTCTCCCCGGAATCTTTCCCTATCTCATCACCGGCCTCGTCACCGCCTCGGGTGGCGCATGGAATGCTTCCATCATCGCCGAATACTTCCATCTGAAAGACCAGACGCTCCACACTCTTGGTCTAGGTGCTCAGATCAGCGCTGCCAGCGACTCGGGTAATTTTCCTGTGCTCCTTCTGGCGACGATCATCATGGCCCTCATGGTGGTCACCATCAACCGCCTCGTCTGGCGCCCCCTTTATCATCTCGCTGAAACCAAATACCGTCTTGATTAAGCGACTGCGTATATTCTGCGGAGGTCGGCAAGTGCGTGTCCGTGCGTGGTGAAAACAATGCGTCCGGAAGGCTCACCGGTAATTCCCGCCGTCCACGCAAAAGGAACGTGTCCAACGGTGCGTGCCTGATACCGCACAGAGAGCGGATGTCTTCTTTTTTGGATTTCAAGATCGTGCATCAGGACAGGGAGGGTCTGCCAGTTTTCATCGCGCACAGCAATATAGACCCGGAGCAGCACTTCCCGTCCGCCATAACGGATAATAGAGGAGTCCTTCTTCGTCGAATAGTGAAACCAGCAGCCCAGCACGAAGAACATTGCATGGTTCACTTCGGAAATGCTACCGTAAGCAACGAATCCAGCCTGGAACTGACGCTGGCCGATGGACTGCGGGTGCAACTTCAGCCCAGATTAAAGTTGACCACCTGGCCCACCTTTAAATTATGTTCCTTGATGGACCCTACAGGAAGTTCCAGCACATACAGCGAGGTAGCATGGCCTCCATAGGATGGGCATGTGCGAGCCTTTCCTCTGCACGGCGGCGTATTGGGAGAAAACTCCACAATGCGGTGATCAGCATTCATCCAGATAATGTCGAGGCCGATCTTGCAGTGATACATCCAGTAGCTGTACGCCCCCGGGCGGTCATGGATGAAGAGCATTCCGTGTCCCTGCGGAAGGCTGGTACGTCCCATCAGGCCGTACTCGCGTTCGGCTTCGCTTTTGGCCAGCTCTACATGGACCGTAGACCCATCGGGCAGCATCACCAGCGTATTTGCAGCGCGCGGAGCTACGCGGGGAATCACCGGCTCATTTTCCTGGCACAGAAGGGTCGCGCCGGTTCCGCAGAGAAAGACGGTCGCAAGCAGGCTGAGGGTCCATTGTTTCCGCATTGATTTTCATTTTACCGGGCAGCCCTGGTCAGGAAGGATGGACGATCGCTTCTGTGTGAATGTCCTGCAGGGGATAGCCGAGCCGCTTCCATTCATCAAAGCCCCCGCGCAAGGGCCGTACGCGAAAAATACCCGCTTTACGAAGAGTCAGTGCCATCTTCGCCGCCGTGGCTTCGCTGGGACAGGTACAGAAGAGTACGACGTCGCGGTCGCGCGGAATCGAGCTCGTATTTTCGACCAGCTTATCTGGCGTAAGCATCACAGCTCCAGGAATCGTCCTGGGATCGGGTAAGTAATCCAGCGGATGCCGCAGGTCTACGATATAAACCTGCTGGTGCTGGTCGAGCATCTGTCTTAGCTCATCGGGCTCAACGCGAGCCGCGCGCATTTCCTTGATAAAAGCGCGCTGACGAAAGAATCTGTAGATGAGAAAGCCGATCAGCAGCAGAACAAACAGAACGCCCGCCGTATGGCTGACGCTGGGAAAGATATTGGGGTGGTGTTTCAGGAAATCCCCAAAAAAGCGGCCACCGAGAATAAACGCCATCGCCCACAGAAGCGATCCTGCCGCGTCGTAGGCCAGAAAAAGACGCAGGGCCATTCCGGTCTGGCCAGCGATCGGTGCGGCAACTGTGCCCAGTCCTGGAATAAACTTTGCCAACAAGAGCGCGCGTTCGCCGTTGCGGAAAAAATAACCTTCCGTCTTCTTCACGCAGGTGTTGCTTTCCATGGAAAGGCGGCACAAAAGCCGGACCACAGCGCCGCCATAGCGCTTACCCATGTAATACCAGATGGTGTCGCTCGCCAGGCAGGCCAGGACCACCACAACAATCGAGAGAACGAGGTTCAGCCGATGGGTCGCCGTAAGAGTGCCGGTGGTAATCAGAAGGGGCGCGCTCGGGACCGGTACGCCAAGCTGCTCGGCCAACACCCATAGAAACAGGATGAAGTAACCGTATTTCACAAAAAAATCGAGCGCTACAGGCATGGTCTTCCCGGGCAGGACTGCTAATTAAAGATGCCATTTAGATGCGGGAATGGCAATGAAGGGCGCAGAAGCGTTCCCGCGCACCGAATGGCAGCCTTCTGCTAGGCTGGTTCTTTCAACTTTTTGTGAGGACCTCTGATGCGACGCTTTCTCTGTGCTTTTCTGCTCTGTTGTTGCAGTGCTTTTGCTCAGACCATAGACAAATTGCCGCCCGACCTGCGCGGCAGGATTGACGACGTCGCGACCAGGATCCTGGAGCAGACCGGAGTGCCTTCCGCCTCCGTTGCCATCGTGCAGAAGGGCGAGATCGTCTACACCCACGCCTACGGAAAGGCGCGTCTTGAGCCCCCCACCACAGCTGATCCGCAGATGCGCTATTCCATCGGCTCTATTTCCAAGCAGTTCACCGCCGCTGCGATTCTGTTTCTCGAGCAGCAGGGCAAGCTTTCGATTGACGATCCTGTGTCGAAGTACGTGACCGGCCTCACGCGCGGCGATGAGGTCACCATTCGGATGCTGCTTTCGCATACCTCCGGCTATCAGGACTACTGGCCTGAAGATTACCTGATGCCTCCCATGCGAAAGCCCACCACGGCGCAGTACATCATTGATACCTGGGCAAAAAAGCCGCTTGATTTCGACCCTGGCACCAAGTGGCAGTATTCCAATACAAATTTTGTCATCGCGGGCCTCATCGTCGAGAAGGTCAGCGGCGAGCCGCTGATGAAGTTTTTGCAGGAGCACATCTTTGGGCCTCTCGAAATGAAGTCGGTCTATAACACTGACGTATCGAAGCTGGGCGACACCGACGCCCAGGGCTATATCCGGTATGCGCTGGGGCCGCTGCGGCCTGCTCCCAAGGAAGGCGCAGGCTGGATGTTTGCCGCAGGAGAGCTGGCCATGCCAGCGCATGACCTGGCCTTGTGGGACATCAGCGTGATGAACCGGTCGCTGCTGAATGCCGAGTCTTACAAACAGATGTTCACCTCAGTCAAGCTGAAGGACGGTTCGGATTCCGGCTACGGCCTCGGAGTGTTTACAACTCCGCGTATGGGCCACGCCGCGCTGGAGCATTCCGGCGAGGTTTCCGGCTTCGTCTCTGAAAATATCGTCTTTCCCGACGACAAGGCCGCCATCGCCGTCCTCACCAATCAGGACGCTTCTCCCGCAGCCTCGGCCATTGCCCGTCAGCTCACGCCGCTGGTTCTGGGCATCGAAACCAAAGCGGCAGATGAGGCTGAAGCGCAGGCCCTGAAGATTTTTGCCGGGCTCCAGCAGGGGCAGATTGACCGATCCCTGTTTACAGACAATTGCAATGCCTATTTCAGCCAGCAGGCATTGGATGACTTCTCCTCCAGTCTGAAGCCGCTTGGGGGGCCAACCAGCTTCCGACAGGTGGCCGAGGAGTTGCGCGGCGGCATGACCTTCCGTGTCTTCGCTGTGGAGTTTGCTCACACCCCGCAGAGGGTGCGGGTAACCACCTATACCATGCCTGACGGCAAGCTGGAACAGTACCTGGTGATTCCGGCACAATAGATTGCGCATCTAAAGGTTGAGTGAGATTGGCTGGAGTTTCTTCAGCATAATACGATAAAGATAAGTAAGCGATGCCTGCGACACAGAGCAAAGATTATTATGCAATTCTGGGCGTAAAGAAGACGGCCACTGCGGACGAAATCCGCAAGGCCTTCCGCAAACTTGCGCGAAAATACCATCCGGATGTGAATCCGGGAGATAAAAAGGCCGAGGAGAAGTTCAAGGAAATCTCTGAGGCCAATGACATTCTCAGCGACGAGAAAAAGCGCAAGATTTACGACCAGTTTGGCTTCTATTCTGACCAGATTGACCCGGCGGCGGCAGAGGCTGCGGCCCGCGGCTATCATGCCCATCCAAGCGGAGCGGCGGGCGGGCATGAAGTTCCGTTTGACTTTGGTGGGTTCGATTTCTCTGATTTTTCAGCGGACGTGGGCGGCGCAGGAGCAGGCAGTTCCCAATCCGGCGGCTGGGGCAGTTTCCGCGACATTTTTTCCGGCATATTCAACCGTGAAGACCGCCAGCGCGGGCCTGTTCCTGGAACCGATCTTGAATATCAGGTAACGGTGGATTTCTGGACGGCCATCCGGGGCGGATCGGCGCGCGTACAGGTGCAGCGGCAGGAGCTTTGCCCCACCTGCAAGGGCAAGGCCACTATCGGCGGCGCGCATACCTGCCCGGAGTGCCACGGGTACGGTCAGGTCACGCAGATGGGCGGCCGGATGAAGTTCAATATCCAGTGCCCGCGCTGTGGCGGAAGCGGTAAGGTACAGAACACCTGCACGACCTGCCACGGTGAAGGAGCGGTCATGCGCTCAGAGCCGCTCGAGTTCCGCATCAAGCCGGGGACGCGCGATGGGCAGCGCATCCGTCTGGCCGGGAAGGGAAATGCAGGGCGGAACGGCGGCGCTCCGGGTGATCTGTACCTGATTATTCGCACCGGAACCAACCCGGTCTTTTCCCGCCAGGGCGACGATATTCACATTACCGTGCCGGTGAGCGTAACCGAGGCTGCACTGGGCGCAAAGGTAGAGGTCCCGACGATTGACGGCCGGGCACAGCTTCGCATCCCACCCGGCACGCAGTCCGGCCAGAAGCTGCGCATGCGCGAGCGCGGAGTGCCTTCAGTCACTCGCGAAGGCAAGCGCGGAGACCAGATTGTGACCGTCGAGATCGTGGTTCCACAGGTGCAGGATGAGCGCTCCAAAGAGATTCTGCGGGAATTCGCCAAGCTGAATCCCGGTGATCCGCGGGCGGAGATGTGGACCAGGGTGTAATGGTGGAGATCAACGAAAAGCAGGTACGACGCGACGCGAATGATCTTCTGAACGCGATCATGAACTATGCGCGGCGGATGCTTGTAAAATACGGCGAATTTGCACCCATTGGATTTTCGCTCTCCCCGGACCGCAAGCTTCACAACGAAACCACGGCGCACAAAGACCTGCCTGCCGATCCTGCCTTATTGCTGGACCTTCTGGAGCGGCAGCTGGCCGAGCGCGCCGGAAAGGGCGAGATCATTGCGGCAGCCGCTGGTGCGAACGTGACTCTGGACAAGCCCACGCCGGAAGGCCAGACCGATGCCGTGATGGTAGAGATTGAGCATCAGAGTGGATACAGTATCAAAGCACTGGTTCCGTACAGAATGAGTGGAGGCTTTCTTCGCAACATCTTCCCGCGGCTGGTTCGTTTTGGCGGCATCCGGGTCCAGGATGCGGCGGGACGCTGGTTTGTTGAAAGATAGACGCATATGCCAACCAAACGCAAGTCAAAAGGCGCTTATATGATCTCGGCGGTGGCTGAGATGTATGGCATTCATCCGCAAACGCTGCGACTCTACGAGCGCGAGGGGCTGTTGAAACCTTCGCGGACGGAAGGGAACACCCGTCTCTACACGGATGAAGACCTCGAACGGCTGGAGTTCATTCTGAATCTTGCCCGCGACCTCGGCGTAAACATCGCCGGCATCGCCATTATTCTCCAGATGCGAGAGCGCATGGAGGAGATGAACCGGCAGATGCAGAGCTTTGTGGACTACGTCCGGACCGAGATGCTGAGCCGGATGCAGCAGGGCTTTCCCCAGCAGGAAGCAGCCATTGTGCCGCTGCGGCGTCCTGTAATTGTTCCTCAGTCCAGGGGGAAATCTAGAAAAAACGAACCATCCATGAAATAAAAACGGGCATGATGACGGTGGCCCATGCTAGAAGGATGTGCCGGAAAACTCTCACTTCTTTTCTCCTGCACATTAGTGACAAATCCGCCCTGCGCGTTTCCGGCCATGCACGGCAGATGCCCAGGAAAACTCTAGCAAAGCGAAAGGGTAGAAAGGAAAACCCCGGAAGGCCCGTCCGGTCTTGTACCACCTCTCGTACATCAGCTAAAGTCTTGTCCTTACAGAGTTTACGTCCGGACGCTCTTGGCTGCAATCCGCTAAAGTCTAGAAAACATTAAGATTATTCTTTTTGGCGGCTGTAAAGTCTTCCAGCAAAAGGGCTTATTTCTTTTCCTGCGCAAAGTCCAGATGATTTCAATCCTTCAGGACTTAGATCAACCGTGCGTGACACATTTATTCGATCCCAGTGTTGTACCCACCTCCCCGATATTCAGCAAAGTCTTGATTCCATAAGGCATACATGCTAAAAGCATTCAAGCCTACATTCTAAAGTATTGAAAATACTATATTTACATTTAGATCTTGCTGTAAAGTACTGTAGGATAAGGGGTTAGAAGGCCGAGACTTGTACCGGCTGAGTACGAGCAAATTCTTTCCCTATTTTCAGGATAGCATTTTCAGTGCTAAATTCCGGCAGATCTTTGTTGGAACGAATATATGATGCGTATATGATGCGGAGAACAGGTGGCTGTTACAACGTCCTGGATTCTGCCTTCCCCAACCTTTGCTGCCCACCGCAAAACGCAGAAATCGCGCGTTTTGGGGTCCCCGGGCGGGCAAAGGAGGGAGGCCACACGGGGAGTGGTTTAAGTCCTGCAAATTTCCACATCTCTTCGAGATGTGGGCGTCCGGGGCGGTTTTTATGCGCCTTTAGGGTGATCCTCCCTTCGGGATTACTTTTCGACTTCCACGCCGCGCCAGAAGGCAATGTGGTTTCTGATTTTGCGGGCGGCGGGCTTCGGATCGGGGTAATACCATGCCGCGTCCTGGTTTTCCTGGCCGTCTACCACGATGCTGTAGTAGCGGGCGAGGCCCTTCCAGGGGCAGGTTGAAGTGGTGGAGCTGGGGCGCAGGAACTCGCGGTTCACGGTGTTCTCAGGAAAGTAGATGTTTCCTTCAACCATCTCGTAAGTCTCACTTTCAGCAAGTACTTTTCCATTCCAGACTGCTTTTGCCATTCGTTCTCTTGTCCCTTTGGAAATTCCGGTTCCCGTATACATTAGCAGATGCGCCAGCGGCAATAAAGGACGCAAGGCCGCTGCCCATCCTTTCGCAAAAAGGAAAGGATGGGGCACAGGGGCCGCTATTTTTTCCTGGCAGGAACAGGCGATGGATTGCGAGTCTCAAACTGGCGCTGATGCCAGTAAGGATAGACCGGGGTCACTTCGCTGGCTGCGTCCAGTTTTGCAATCTGTTCCGGGCTTAATTGCCAGCCCGTTGCTCCCAGGTTTTGCCGGAGCTGCTCTTCATTCCGCGCACCGATGATGACACTGGCCACCGTCGGCCGCTGCAGCAGCCAGTTCAGCGCAACCTGAGGAACGCTTTTTCCCGTCTCTTTAGCGACGGCATCGAGTGCATCCACCACGTTGTAGAGGTATTCGTCTGCCACTGGGGGGCCTTGTTTCGCCGTCTTGTGCAGGCGGCTGACAGGAGGCAAAGGCTGCCCGCGCCTGATTTTTCCCGTCAGACGACCCCAGCCCAGCGGGCTCCAGACGAGAGCGGAAACTTTCTGGTCGAGGCCAAGAGGCATCAGCTCCCACTCGTATTCGCGGCCCACCAGCGAGTAGTAAACCTGATGCGCCACGTACCGCGCCCATCCGTAACGCTCTGAGATGGCAAGCGACTTCATCAGATGCCATCCGGAAAAATTGGAGCAGGCAATATAGCGCACCTTGCCCTGATGGACGAGCGTGTTCAGAGTATCAAGCACTTCTTCGACCGGCGTGATCGCGTCAAATCCGTGCATGTGGTAGATGTCAATGTAATCCGTACCGAGGCGTCTGAGGCTGGCCTCGCACTGCTGGATAAGGTGGTAACGCGAAGAGCCGGAGTCGTTTGGCCCGTCGCCCATGCTGAACGTGGCCTTAGTGGAGATGAGCAGCTTGTCCCGCTTGCCCTGGATGGCCTTGCCCAGTACCTGTTCCGCCAGCCCGTTTGAATAAACATTGGCGACATCGAAGAGGTTCACCCCTGCGTCGAGGCAGATGTCAACGAGCCGCCGGGCTTCATCTTCCTGGGTCTGTCCCCAGGCCTTGAAGAACTCGTTTCCACCGCCGAAGGTCGCTGCGCCAAAGCTGAGGGCAGGGACCTTTAATCCTGAATAGCCAAGTTGTCTGTATTCCATGGTGGAGAGATGCGGCAGAGACGGAGGCGGGTGCACGAGTTCCTGCGCAAAACCGGAGCAGGTCTTGCGCAGGAAACAAGGGTCATTGGAGCGGCAGCCCGTTTGCTGTCATTTCCTGCAATTGTTGCTGGTCATATTGCTTTACGCCATCGGGCAAGGGCGCGTAATTGAGCGAACCGGCTGTTGTTTGCCCATCGGTAATGATGTACTGGACGAAGCTTTTCAGTGCAGAACGCTTTACCTTGTCCGAGCCGTCCCTGGGAATAATCAGGAAGGTCATTCCCGCAATTGGATAAGCATCTTTTGCTGTGGCAGGCGGATTCACGATCGGGCTGCGCGGGTCCTGAGCCAGTTGGCTGCTGAATGCGTTGATGGCGGCAGTTGCGGCCTGCGCGGTTGGAGCAATGTATTCGCCGGCCTGGTTCCTGATCTTTGCCACAGGCAGGTGGTTCTGCTCAGCATAAGTAAGCTCTACATAGCCGATGGCGCCGGGTGAATTGCGGATGTTTCCGGTGACGCCTTCGCTGCCTTTGCCGCCGATTCCGACGGGCCAGCTTACGGAATTGCCTTTGCCGACCTTCGACTGCCACTCAGAGCTGACTGCGGACAGATACGTCGTGAAGATATTCGTGGTTCCGCTGCCGTCCGCGCGGTGCGCTACGATGACAGGAAGCTTGGGCATCTGCGCGCCGGGATTGTCTTTGGTGATGGCAGGATCCTGCCAGCTCTTGATTGTGCCCAGAAAGATGGCGGCAAGCGCCTGCGGAGAAAGCTTCAGTGGTTCCTTCAGGCCCGGCAGGTTATAGGTAATGCAGACGGGTCCGGCTGACTCGGGAATCTGGATGACAGGCTTCATTTCCTTCAATTGGCCGTCATCCAGCGCGGCATCGGAGGCGCCGAAATCCACCGTTCCCATCTTGACCTGCTGAATACCGCCGCCGGAGCCAATGGACTGATAGTTGACGCGCACATTCGAGTGCTGCTGCGAATAGTCCTGGATCCAGCGCGTCATGACAGGGTAGACAAACGTACTGCCAGCTCCGGAGAGCATGACGCTTTCCTGTCTGTTGTTGCCGGACTTACATCCTGCGGTGCTGATGAGAGCAGCAGCGGCGATTGCGGCCACGGTCAGTTTTCGGGAAAAGAGATCGTACACGTAGGTTCCTCCTGTCAAATCAGTTGTAGTTCACGGCAGATGGGATGCTTTCTCACCAGAAAATTTACATACTTTTCCAGCAGCCTGCACGAGGAAATGGCAACTCGCCCCGCACGCGGCTCCTTCCTAGTGTGAAGGAAACAATGGAGGAAAACATGGCACACGAGCTGAAAGGAAAAAAGATTGCGATTCTCGCTACCGATGGATTTGAGCAGGTGGAACTGACCGAGCCGAAGAAGGCCTTTGAGAAGGCGGGCGCGAGGACGGAGGTGATTTCTCCGAAGGAGGGGCAGATCAAAGGGTGGAAGTTCAAGGAATGGGGCGATTCCGTCAAGGTAGATAAGGTGCTGAAGAGCGCTTCAGCATCCGACTATGACCTGCTTTTTCTGCCGGGCGGTGTGATGAACCCCGACCACCTGCGCATGGATGAGAGCGCAGTCGAGTTTGTGAAGAGTTTTGCCGGTTCTGGCAAGCCGGTAGCGGCAATCTGTCACGGACCGTGGACGCTGGTCGAGGCCGATGTCGTCAAAGGCCGGACCATGACCTCATGGCCTTCGATCAAAACCGATCTGCGCAATGCAGGTGCAAACTGGGTGGACAGGGAAGTGGCCGTGGACAGGAACTTCATTACCAGCCGCAAACCAGAGGACATTCCCGCATTTTGTAAAGCGGTCATTGAAGAATTAGGAAAGAGCCAGAGTTCCCGAGCGGCCGCTTAGTTGGAACACCCCCACAAGCCGAACAAGGCTGTATGGGGTGCCGAGAATGTGCGTTTGGGCCGGCTATTCCGGCTATTCAGCGTAGCTCCTCACCCACTCGATGATGCTCCGCACAGCCACCCCTGTTGGTCCTTTGGCGATCCAGGGCTTCGCATCATCCAGCCACGCCATACTCGCGATATCGAGATGGATCCACGGAGTATCTTCGGCAAATTCCTTCAGGAACATTGCTGCAGTGATGGCGCCACCGTAACGTCCTCCGGTGTTCTTGATGTCGGCAATATCGGAACGGATAAGGTCGCGGTACTCTTCTTCGAGCGGGAGACGCCAGAAGCGCTCACCTGTTTTCGACACTGCATTGCTGAAGCGCTGATACGTCTCTTCATTATTGGAGAAGACGCCTGCATTGATTTGTCCAAGGGCCACGGCGACTGCTCCGGTGAGTGTTGCAGCATCAATCAGGTGCGTTGCCCCAAGCTGCTTTGCGTACGCAAGACCATCGGCCAGAACGAGACGGCCCTCCGCATCGGTATTGATAATCTCAATGCTCTTGCCGGACATGGCGATCTGCACGTCTCCCGGCTTCTGCGCCTTGCCGGAAGGCATGTTTTCCGTAGCGCAGACCACGGCAATCACTTTTACCTTTGGCTTCAGTTGCGCGATGGCCCGCATTGCGCCGAGCATGGCTGCGCCTCCGGCCATGTCATACTTCATCTTCTCCATGTTGTCAGAAGGTTTGATGGAAATTCCGCCCGTATCAAACGTAATGCCTTTGCCAACCAGTCCGAGCACAGGCCTTTCCGCAGCGCCTTCCGGCTCATACGTCACCACGATCAGTGCAGGCGGTTCATCCGAACCCTGCGCAACGCTCCAGAATGCACCCATCTTCAGTTCATGCAGTTTTTCCGCGCCGTATACTTCGCACTTCAGGCCAGCTTCGCGCGCCATTTCCGCGGCCCTCTGGCCAAAGATGGCAGGAGTAAGACGGTTCCCCGGCTCGTTCACCAGCGAGCGGGTAAAGTTCTGCGATTCAGCAATTACTGTGCCTTCGCGCAGCGCCTCTTCGGCGGCCTTGTGGTCCGCGCTGGCAGCAATGATGATGGTGAGCGACTGAACGCTCTGGTCCTTGCGGTCGCTGCGGTACGTGTCCGGATCGAAGTCGGCGAGAATTGCTCCTTCCACAATGGCCCGTTCTGTGGCGCCCGTAAATACCTGACCTGCGGGTGCGATGAAAAAAAGTCCGCGCAACTTGCGCTGTTTGGCGAAACGTACTGCTGTTCCGGCCGCGCAGCGAAGGTGGTGGATGGTGGCTTTCGCAGCTTTTCCCAGCCCTACAAGAAGCAGGCGCTTCGCTTTTAGTCCCTGCGGAGCATGCAGCAGCAGGGTTTCATTTGGATTACTTGAAAATTCTCCGCTGGTCAGAAATGGAGCGGCGGCCTGTTGCACAGCTGGTTCTTCCGTCAGAAGCGTAATCTCTGGTTTTCCATCTTTGGTGCTGGCAGCATCAACGGTGAATACGACGAGGAGTTCGGTTTCCGTTCCGGCGGCGTTGCCGGATTGCAGTGCGGTTCTCATAACTTTTAGTGTAAGGGAGCGGGGCGGTGTCCTTGCTGCTGCATGCGTTACTCTGTGAATCAAATGCTTTCTTTTCTCAGCCGGGCATCTTTCCTTTGCTGGCTCACGGCAGTCACACTGGCATGCGCCGCGCAGGAGCCGTTTCCGGGAGAGCCGGCGAGCGCCCCTCAGCAGCGGCAACAGCAGCCTGCGCAGAATCCGCCACTGCCGGAGCCGCCGCCTACTATTCGTGTGAACACCAGTGTGGTGCTCGTGCCTACGCTGGTTGAAAAATCTACAGGTGAGATTGTCTATGGGCTGACGCAGAAGGACTTCACGCTGGAAGACAACGGCGTCAGGCAGAACATTCATGTGGATGATGATCTGGATGCGCAGCCTGTCTCACTTGTGGTGTGCATTCAGCGCGGACGCTCCGCAGGGCTGGAGTTTGACAAGTATGCGCGGCTGGGTCCGCTGCTTGATCTGTTTACCGCTGGCGAGCGCGGAGAGGCGGCGCTGGTGGTCTTTGACTCGAAGCCTGTATATCTGGAAGGTTTTACGCGCGACACCAGCACAATTACGGAGAGGTTGCAGCAGCTCCGTCCAGGAGATGGCGGAGCAGCGATTCTCGATGCCGTTGGCTATTCCGTTGACCTGCTGGAGCACCAGCCGCCCGACCACCGCCGCATTCTGCTTCTTATCAGCGAATCGCGCGACCACGGCAGCAAGCGCTACAGTGCGCAGGACCTGGTGGAGCGCATCGGCACAAGCAATACGCTGGTTCTTAGCCTCACATTTTCTCCCACAAAGGCGGGGCTGATGGAGTGGGGCAAAGGGAATGCAGAGGGAGGAGCAGGCATCAACGTGCTTGCTCCGCTTATGATGGCGGTCGCTGCGGTAAAAAAGAACGCGGCGCGCGAAATGGCAGTGATGAGCGGTGGTGAGTCCGCGGCCTTTACAAAAGAAAAGGGGTTTGAGGACCGGGTTGCAGAAATGGCAAGCCATGCGCGCAACCGCTATATTTTGAGTTTTCGCCCTTCAGACCTCACTCCGGGCCTGCACCGCATTGAAGTAAAGCTGAATGATGACTACAGCGCGCATGTAATTGCCCGGACCAGTTATTGGGCGGTGAGCGATGCGACAGACAGAAATTCGGTGCCCTGAACTCCGATAAAAAATACTTTGCAATTTCACTGCTTTTTAGGCCATCCTTTGCGTCATCACAGTTGTTTGGCGCATCTATTGAAGTTCTGACGAAAAGATAAGCAAAGAATGGCGACGCAAACCCTGGCACAATCCAAACTTGTCGCAATGGAAAGGTGGCATCCTCGTGCCAACCCCTGGGCCATTGCTGCCACGGTGGCCCTTGCCGCGTTTATGGAGGTGCTGGACACTTCCATTGCAAACGTTGCGCTTCCGCACATTGCCGGCAGCCTGGGCGCCAGCCAGGATGAAAGCACCTGGGTACTCACGGCCTATCTTGTCTCCAATGCTGTTGTCCTGCCCATGGGTGGATGGGCCGCGAGCGTCATGGGCCGCAAGAACTTCTTCATGTTCTGCATCACCATCTTCACGCTCAGCTCCTTTCTCTGCGGCATTGCGCCAACCCTTGGATTTCTCCTGATTGCACGCGTATTGCAAGGGACCGGCGGCGGTGGCCTGCAACCTATGGCGCAGGCCATCATGGCCGACTCATTTGAGCCTTCCAAGCGCGGTCTGGCTTTCGCCCTCTACGGTATCGTCGCCATTCTCGCGCCATCCATTGGCCCTACCCTTGGCGGCTGGATCACCGATAACTACAGCTGGCACTGGATCTTCTACATCAACATCCCGGTCGGCATTCTGGCGCTCACGCTTGTACAGCGGATGGTGGATGACCCGCCGTGGATCAAGGCCGATCGCAATCGCCTGCGTCATGTGGACGGCTTGGGCATCACGCTGCTGATTATCTCCATGGCCGCGTTGCAGATCACACTGGACAAAGGCGAAGAGAAGGACTGGTTCCAGTCTGATTTCATCCGCTTCTTTGGCATCACGTTTGTAGTTTCATTCGCAGCGCTGCTGTTGTGGGAGTGGTTTGCGAAGAACCCCGTCATGGAGCTGCGCCTCTTCAAGAACAGGAACTTCGCCACGTGCTGCTTCCTGATGCTCTTCACCGGTGGATTGCTGAATGCAACCACCGTTCTGCAGCCACAGTTTTTGCAGGCCCAGCTTGGATACACTGCGACCATCGCTGGCCTGTCACTTTCTGCCGGAGGACTGGTTCTGCTCGTGATGATGCCGCTCGCCGGACAGGCGGTCAGCCGCTTTCCAGCACGCAACATCATTCTGTTTGGGTTTACCTGCTTTGCCTTCTCCTATTACTTCACGGCAACACGTATCAACCTTGGCCTGAGCTTCGGCATGGCTTCCTGGCTGAGAATCGTCCAGATCTTCGCCATACCGTTTGTCTTTATTTCCATTACCACGGCCGCATATTTTGGACTGCCGGTGGAGAAGAACAATCAGGTCTCGGGCCTCATCAACTTTGTGCGCAATATCGGCGGCAGCATTCTCATCTCTCTTACCAATGCCGGCATCACTGAACTGGGACAGTTCCACCATAACCAGATGCTGAAGCACCTCACGCCTTCCAGCGCAAACCTTCAGGGACAGGTGAGTGCGATGAGCAGCACACTGGCAGCCAGCGCCGGGTCAGCCAACGCTGATTTTCTGGCGCAGGGCCGGATCTACAATGAACTGCTGCGGCAGGTGCAGACGCTGGCCTATAAAGACATGTATTTCATCCTGTGCGCGGCCTCGCTGGTTATGATTCCGCTGAGCCTGCTGCTGCGCCGAAATAAACCCGGTGGCGGCGGCGAAATTGCAGTGCATTGAGCGGGGTGCCCCACCAGGATTTACGATGCGCGTACAAACCGCGTCATCCTGAGCGGAGCAAAGGAACCGCATTGCGCATTGCGATGCGATTTGTTGCGCAGCAACAACCCTTTGCAGGATGTCAGTCTTCATCCGGTCTTGGCGTCTCAAGGTAACCCGCGACCACCCCAAGCACCAACACCCAGAGAATGATGTCCAGCGTATACGCCATACCCACACGCAGGAGCACGCTGACGATCTCAGCTGCTGGTTTACCCGTGGGCTTCCATCCAACCAGAAGCGCCGTCAGCCACGTACCGACAAAAGCAGCGGCCAGCGCAAAGACCCAATACCCAATCCTGCGGTAGACGCGGCCCGTCTCCTTCCAGCGCTCATTGTGCAGGCCCAATCCGGCGCCTACAAATGCCATGGGGAGCAGGAGTGCCGCGAAAAGCCATTGCAGAAAGTCGTAGAAGTGGTCCTGCCAGCTCACCAGCCGAGGGAAGGTGAAGAAGGTGCGCATTCCAGCCGAGAGTTTTGAGTTCCAGTATCCGGCGTACAGAGACTCATGGCTGCGGAGAACACCCAGCCCCTGCAGCAACAGATAGCCAACAAGGATGACAATGATCAGCACCAGCCATCGCTGCCAGACGGGCGCGGCAGTCCCGGCTTTGTACAAGCTTCTGAAAGTATGTGAATACAGCCAGAGAAACGCCACGATCAGCACGATGGCAGAGACGATCGAGAACGCGAACTGCCAGACATGCGAATCAGGGATCTGGAGCCACGCAAAGCAGGGCAGGATGAGCAGGAGGTTTCCAATCCATTGCAGCCAGAAGACCCCGGTGTGGAACTTTGGTCTGATCATTGCCTGGCCTCCACGTCAAGATGCAGTGCGTCGCTCGTGGCTTCTACCCCAGGCTGATACATCAGCTCAACGCGCGCCGGACTGATGCTGAAGCTTCCCGGGTTGACGACCTTCAGCAGATAAAAGGATTCGTGCCGACTGTCAAATTCAGTCGCGAACATGGCAGCGCGGTCATCGTGGAACTCCTGACGCGTGTACCAGTAGCGCCATGTATCAGGCTGGTCCACGATATGGTAACTATCACTGTTCTGAATAAATTCAGTGCCAGCAGGAACAGGGTCTTCGATCATCAGGTATTTCACGGGTGATCCATTGACGGCAATGTGAACGGCAAGAACATCTCCGGGCCAGACCGGGCCTTTCAGCGGCTGCAGCTGATAGACGATCTGGTCTTTCTTCTGCACAGGAACCAGCTTGAAGTAATCGCGCGTAAGGTTCAGGGACAGATTGCCCTTCTGGTACAGTTTTGATTCAGTCGAGTAATATGCGCCCTGCGCTGACCAGTATGCGCGGCCCGTCCCGTGCTTCACTACCTGGACGATGTTGCCTTGCTCCTGCAGGTCTGTGGCAGCAATGTCTACCTGAAGGCTGGCGCCATTGGCCGCATCGGTCGAGTTGAAGTGGCGTTTTGCGACCGAACGCCCATTCACCAGCACCTCCACATCGAAATCAGCATTCAGTTCCTGCGAGGCGGCCAGGTAATCGGCAAGCCCGAAGATGACCATCGCCGTCTGCTCCGTGGAGCCCCACCAGTATCCGCTGTTGCGGTTCAGCACAAGCCATTGTGCGGCCTGTTGCAGCAGAAGATTTTTGGGGTCCGCATGGGCCAGGAAGCGCATGGCAAAAGCCGTGCTCTCCGCATCATTGTCATAGTAAAGATCAAGCAGCGGATTGTAGTTGGACGGCCAGTATGCCAGCGTTCCAGCACGCTTTGCCTTGTCTTCAAGCAGCTTTGCAATCTGCGCAGCGCGTCCATCAGAGTTATGCAGCATCGCCAGTCCGGTAAGCGCAAGGCCTTCGTCCGACAGATCATTGCGGCGCGACCACAGCGTATTCAGTGAATCGCCGGTATTGCTCGCGCCAGCTTCCGTCAGCGCATAAATCACATACGCGCGCAAATCAGGAACCATGCGTGGGTGCTCGGCAATGGCCTTTTGCAGATACTCGACACCTTTACGGAGCATCTGTTGCTTTGCATCATCGAGGGCATACGTCTGCTTTGCGCGTGCGACTCCGCCGACGACATAGGCCGTCATGAAGACGCGGCTGTCATCCTCCTTCCACCATCCCCAGCCTCCGTCGTCGTGCTGGTAATCGACAAGGCGGTCAAGCCCGGCGCGCACCTTCTGTTCCAGATCGTTCATGTCTGCGCGCGAAGGCAGATTCAGCTTCTTTAGCGTTTCGGCAATAATCACATTGGGCAGGAAGCTCGACATTGTCTGCTCCGTGCATCCATAGGGATACGCCGTCAGATAATCGAGCGCAGAGAAGATGCTGCCGGCAATCGAAGGGCTGACCTCGATGTGCAGCTTATGCGCCGCTGGGTCTGTATTCGCAGGGAAGTTGATCGTCGTGCTGGCCTGCCCGTTCACGTCTTCCACCGAGCCAAGCTGATTGATCTTCTGCACTACGCCGGAAGGCCCAACCGGGAAGCTGATTTCGAGCGCATCGGACTCCTGTGTACTCAGGGCCTTCGCCAGCAGCGTGGCCGTGCCAATCTGCGATGCGTGCACGCGCCACAGCACTGTCCCGTCCGCCTTGCTGGCGACCGAGATCGTCTGCGGCGAGCCCGCTACTGTATCGAGGCCATGGACCTCAAGCGAGAGCTGTATCTGCTTCGCCTGGTCCAGATAGTTATGGACGATCACCGGAATCGTCAGCTCATCACCCTTGCGCATAAAGCGAGGAGCGCCCATGCGTACAATGATGTTCTTGCGTACCAGCACGCGATTGACCGCCGCTCCTGCCTTCGAGTCAGGCGTCACAGCGCGGACTGTCGTGCGCCACGTCGTCAGCGAATCCGGGAAGTTGAAGCTCACGCGCGCATGACCCTGCGAGTCGGTATGCAAGCTCGGTACCCAGTAAGCCGTGTCAGGAAATGCCTTGCGCACCTTCGGCTGCACGACATCGTTTCCTGGCTTCACCTGCGCAAGCTGCGGGCGATAGCGTGACTCCCGCTCCGCGATTGCGGGTGATTTCAGTCCCGCCCGGCCGCTGAAGTAATACTCGAGCGAAGAATCAAACGGCGCATAAACATATCGCTCCGGATAAAGCCGCTTCACAATATCGCCGCTCATGTCGGGATAAAGGTAATAGAGCGCTTCATCCACAACCCCAAAGCTCAGGTCAGCGCTGACAGGCTTGCCTTGGTAATCGCGCGTGTATACGTCGTAAGTGGCAGACTGCTGCGGCTGAAAGACCTGGCCCGCCGGAGCAATCTCCACCTGCAACTGCTCCTGCACCGGAGGCACCTTCAGCTGCTTGTTCGCCTGATACATCTGCCCGTTCTGGATAAATACCGCGCTTACATCAAGGTTCGGCTGCGAGTCAGAGGTAATCGGCAGATCAAAGCTCAGCGTTTTGCCATCGGAAGAGAGCACCTTTTTGAACTCGACCGAATACCCGGCTGCCACGACCAGTGCATGGAAATTTTCCTCCTCAGAGATGATGCTGAGGTGCGCCGTATCTCCAGGCGCATACGTCTTTTTGTCAGCGATAATCTGCAGGTTCTGCGAGCTGCCGTACCAGGCTTCTCCGCCATTGCCCATCACCCACAGCCAGCTTGAATCGCGCACCGTGCGCTGTTCCGGAGTGTTCGCCGTGGCTTCAATCTCCGCGCTGCCCGCATTCGGTGCCGGGAGCGAAGCCGTAGCCTGCCCCTGAGCGTCTGTAGTCACGTTCGTAGATCCGGCATTGGTGGTCTCGGTCTTGCCGTTCACCCATCGGCGATAGACAAGCTGCACGTGTACCTGCGTCTGCACCGGCTTGTTGTCGTAATCCAGCGCCGTCACGCGGAAGCTTGCATTGCCGCCAGCGCGAACTGCGTAGCTGGTAGGTTCTACATGGATGCGGAAGCTCCCGTATGTGGCCAGAAAACGCCCGCGCCCGGTAATCTCGCGGTTGGCAGCGTCCGTCACTCCCGCCTCAATCGTGAAGTCCTCGTCCATGCGCTGCTTGCCGCTGGAGTCGAACTTTGTCGGAACGGATATGGTCAACTTTCCATTCGCATCCAGCTTCCCCGTCCGTTCCGATTCCTGCTCCGAGTCATCCAGGTCAGGCTGCTGCTCATCTTCACCCACCGCCGGAGCGCCCCCGGCATTGTCATCCGGCCCGCCTTCGTCCCACCAGTAGTGCGGTGAATGGTAGATTCGGTACTTCACATCTGCATTCGCAACCGGCTCGCCAAAGAAATAACGCGAATCAATCACTACCTGGTTTGTTTCGCCCTGAAGTACACGCGCTTTCGTGGGCAGCACGCGCACCTGGTACTCCGGCTTCTTGTACTCCTCCACGCGGAAGCTGCCTGCCGCTGCATCCGTTACATCGCCCAGCCGTATCGTGTAGTAGCCAAGCGGAGCGTTATTGGCCAGCGTAATGTCGCCCGTCACCGTGCCATCTCTTGAAACGGGCAGCTCCTTGTCAAAAACGGAGTGGTCTTCCTGGTCCGATGCCACGACGTGAATCGTGCTGATTTTCGGCAGCTCCAGGTGGTTTTGCACGCGTTCGCGCAAAATCGCCTTCCAGTGGACGGTATGCCCCGGGCGGTACACGGGCCTGTCCGTGTAAACGAACGACGCCCAGTGGTTACCCTGCATCGCGCTGAAGGCATAGCTCGCCGGCGTGACAGCGGCCACGTCCTTGCCCACGGACGCGAGCACCCAGATATTGTCGCGCTCCTGTTGCGTGGCAGGGCCGCGAAGCTCCGCCAGTCCGTCGGTATCGGTCTCAGCGCTGGCCTGCTCCTGCGCACCAATGCCCAGTTTTACCTGCGCGTGAGAAACGGGCGTTCCGCTCTGGCGGTCTACCACAAAGGCCAGCACCTGCCCGGCATTGGTGCGGGTGACCAGCGCAATGCGGCTTACCATCAGTACGGTGTACGCCTTGTAATGCCCATCGGTGGCTTCCACCAGATAAAAGCCCGCAGGCAGTGGATCAATCGGCAAATCCTGCGAATCTGAGATGTAGGTCGGCGGTACTTCCTGCCGCCAGCGCGCCACCAGTTGCTGGTCATTCAGCAGAGGGATCTGTGCAAACTGCGCCACGCCGACAATGCGGCTCCGGTGTGCCAGCGATGCCTGCTTTGCGCGCAGCAGGTCGCGTGTCTCATATGAAAACTGGTTGCGGAAGAACTGCCTTACCAGAAACCACAGGTGGTGCTTCCAGTCATGGAAGCGCTCCAGCCACGTCCGCTCATCAATCTGTTCTTTCGGCGCCCACGGCTGGCCATTGTCAAAACTGTGCAGGTCGCGCAGCCCCGAAAGGAATTTCTCCGGGTCGTTGATGCGGTATACACGGAACTCCAGTTCGTCTACGTCATGCGTATACAGGTGGATCGAAGGCTTCTCGTCTGGTGAAAACGTGCGGCTGGTGCTTAGGTTGAAGGAAACCGCCCGCTCGGCCCGCAGCATGCATGGGCCAGCGAGAGCCATCAGCAAGAAGATAAAGAAAACGAACCTGGTACTGCTCAGTCTCCGTCGCGCAAGATGTTCCACCGGTAGACCCCGAGAAAGTTAGAATTTTCCGCCACAGGTCGCCATCGCGCATCCGGGTGATGCAGCAGGTCTTCCATTGCGACCCGGCGCATCTCGCCTTTTGCCTTCCCGATCGGCCCAGTGTGGTATACAACCCAATCTGCGTTACTGCCAGTAATAACCATTGAATGATACGGCGAATTCTGCTCAAGCTGGCGAAAAAAAATCAGATCGCCGGGCCTTGCCATGTGGACATCGCGGCTGATGAAATGAGTGTTAAAAAGCATCAGGCTTTTCGCATCAGCAAATTGAGAAAAGCTTCCGTTCGTCAGGTCTTCCGGCAGAAACGGCCCCGGCCTGACGCGAAACAGCGATGCCCCAAGCGGTGTGTCCGGATAGTAATACTGTGCAACCGAGGGCAGTCCGCCCAGCGCCTCCAGATGCTCTGCCGCCGGCCATGCGGCATCATGCGCATGTAGCGCGTTTCGATAGCAAAAACGCAGCAGCGCGGCACAGTCATCAATTTCACCGGGAAGAGCATCTTTCGCCTTGGCTGCTTCCAGCTCGGCAATGGCCGTAAACCAGGCGCGGAAGGCACGGCGGTCTTCTTCCGTGTGCAGCCGCAAAAAATCGGGAGTGCCGTCACCATAGCTGTCCGCAAAGTCGGGCACAAATTGCGCAAGGACCATGAGGTGCCTGTTTTTCCAGGCCAGACGAACCACCTGCTGCTGCGGCATCACCGGGGAACGCAACTGTGCCTGCACCGTGTTCTTGTCTATCTGTCGCAAACGGAGGTCCCCGGCGGTGTAGCGGAACTCTCCAATGGAAAGGGTCACATGCCTGGCCGCGCGAACCAGAAAGGCGGAATGGAAGCGTCCATCTGCCGGCAATGTAATTCGGTTGGGAATCGCGACGGGCCGCCCAGCGCGTGGAAGTACCAGGCAGATCAATACGCCACACAGCAGAATCGTAAGAGAAATGGTTGCGGCGCTCCGTTTCACCCTGCAAGTGTATCGAAACAATTCAGCTAGTACCGGTCAGCGGTCCACGCAGCCAACCGTAACTCGCAAAATTTATTTTCCACACATCCTGGAAGGCAACTTTCTGGCAAAACCAGCATTCATATCAGTAACACTCAGAGGCAACTTCAAAATGAAGCAGTACACCTCACCAATGTTGTTGAGTTCACTCTTGATTTGTCCGCGCAAGCGGATCCTCAGTTGACACCATCCTATGGCTTCCCTCGCACAATGCCTCTGAGCAGGGCCCGCTGGAAGGCGGGCCCTTGCCTTGTCTCATAATGTTGGTATGCCTGCCGCCACTCCCGTGTCCGGAAAAGTTGAGATTGCACAGTGCCAGTCATGGCTTCAAATTCCGTGGCTGCTGCATGGCTTCAGCACCCGCCAGGGTGGGGAAACACGGGTCTATACTGCCGGCCAGAAATCGAGGGATCTGAATCTGGGCTTCACTCCAGGTGACACACGAGAAACCGTTCTGGCCAACCGCGCAAAATTTCTTCGCGCTTTGACCCGGAACACATCTCCTGAACTGTCACTGATCACGCTGCAGCAGGTCCATTCGGCAATCGTTCATGTCATCAGCGGAAAAGAACCTGTTCCGCAGGGCGATGGCATGATGACCGCCGAACCCGGCCTTCTGCTGGGCATCCAGACCGCGGACTGCATTCCGGTGCTGGTGGCAGATTGCAGGCGGCGCGCAGTGGCGGCCTTCCATGCTGGATGGCGTGGCACAGTCAGGCGCATTACCGAGACAGGTGTCGGACGCATGCGTATTGAATTTGGGAGCCGGCCCGAAGATCTGATCGCAGCCATCGGCCCTGGAATCCGCCAGTGCTGCTACGCCGTGGGAGAGGAGGTCTGCGATGAGTTCTCCTCGCAATTTGCCTATGCTGCCGACCTTTTCCGCGAGGTCTATGATTCCGACCCAATCAAAGAAAAATATCCCATGCTGTTTCTGACGGCCAGGGCACCCGGCCACTCCAACCTCGGACCCAGCATGCATCTGGACCTGGTGGAAGCGAACCGCCGTCAGCTTCTGGATGCAGGCGTGCCCGCGGAAAACGTCTTCGTGCAAGGTGACTGCACCAGTTGCCGTACCGACCGCTATTTCTCGTATCGCGCAGAGCACGGCTTTACCGGCAGAATGCTGTCGGTCATCGGAATAAGTCACACATAAAGCTGGCGGAGGATACGGAAAAGCTTGTTGCAACAAGCAATGTCTGAAATTATCTCTGCATTTGTTATTTTTGAATAGTGAAACCACTTCCGGCCCAGCATCTATCTGCAGATTTACTGATCCATAAATTACAGACACGTCTAAACCATCGAAAATAAACGTTACCGTATAAGGCATCTCCTTTAAGCTACTGAAAATAAAGGCCCCCATACAAAAGGGGGGAGGGGAGGGTATTCTGAAAAGGATGACCCTGACCACCCAGATTCCACCTCCACGGGCACGCGCCGAGCGCAAGGAAACCACCATTCACGGCCGCACTCTGGTGGATGACTTTGCATGGCTCCGCGACCGGGAGAGTCCGGAAACCATTGCATATCTTGAAGCCGAAAATGCCTACACTGCGGCCGTCATGCAGCCTACCGTTAAGCTTCAGGAAAAGCTTTATCGCGAGATGCTCGGCCACATCAAGGAAACGGACGTCTCTGTCCCGTTTCGCGACGGTGACTTCTGGTACTACTCCCGCACCGAGGAGGGGAAGCAGTACCCCATCTACTGCCGCAAGTACCAGACCCTCGATGCTGAGGAAACCATCATCCTCGATGTGAACGAACTGGCCCGAGGCGAAAGCTTCATGGCCATCGGAGCTTTCACCGTTTCCGATGACGGCAATCTGCTCGCCTACTCGACCGATACGAAGGGCTTCCGCCAGTACACGCTGCATGTGAAAGATCTGCGAACCGGTAAGATATTGCCGGAGCAGGTCGAGCGAGTTGGCTCCATCGTCTGGGCGGCAGACAGCAAGACCCTCTTCTATACTGTCGAAGACGAAGTCCAGAAGCGCCAGTACCAGCTCTTCCGGCACGTTCTGGGCGCTCCACACCAGCAGGACGTGCTCGTCTTTGAAGAAGCCGACGAGCGCTTCAACATTGGGGCCGACCGCACGCGCGACCGCAAATACATCGTGCTGGAATCCTCAAGCCACACCACCAGCGAAGCACGCTTTATCTCAGCTGGTGCGCCGGAAGGCGAGTTTCACCTGGTGACGCCGCGCCGCGACAACATTGAGTACTACCTCGACCATCGCAACGGGCTGTGGTTTATCCGCGTTAATGACACGGGGCGCAACTTTCGTCTGGTCACCGCTCCGGTTGAAAAATCGGAGCCGGAAAACTGGACGGAGCTGCTTCCACACCGGCCCGATGTAATGCTGGAAGATGTCGAGCTATTTCACGGATTTTACGTGGCCTGCGAGCGGGAAGGAGGCATCCAGCATCTGCAGATCCGCCGCTTCACCGGGAGCGGCACTGAAACTGCTCCGGGCCAGGAGATCACCTTTCCTGAGCCGGTCTACAGCGCGCATCCGCACATCAATCGCATTTTTGATACGAACGTCTTCCGCTATGCGTACCAATCGTTGGTCACGCCCAGCTCGGTCTACGAATATGACATCGCCACCGGACAATCGAAGCTCCTCAAGCAGCAGGAGGTCCCCGGCGGCTTCGACCGGACGAATTACGTCTCGGAGCGTATCTTCGCCACTGCGCCGGACGGAGTAAAGGTCCCCATTTCGCTCGTTTATCGGAAAGACACATTCGAACGCGGCAAAAACCCGCTTTATGTCTACGGATATGGCTCATATGGCTATTCGCTTCCGGTAGGATTCAACTCCAACCGCCTTTGTCTGCTCGATCGCGGCTTTGTCATGGCCTACGCCCACATCCGCGGCGGCGGTGACCTGGGCAAACCATGGCACGATGCAGGACGCCTCCTGCACAAGCGCAACACCTTTACCGACTTCATCGCCATCGTCGAGCACCTGACAGCAAACCGCTATGGGGACCCGAAGCGTGTCGCCATTGAAGGCGGAAGCGCCGGAGGCCTGCTCATGGGGGCTGTCAGCAACCTGCGGCCGGACCTCTTCCGCGCCGTCATCTCCCATGTTCCCTTTGTGGACGTGATGAACACGATGCTCGATGCATCACTTCCGCTCACCGTGCCCGAGTATGAGGAATGGGGAAACCCGAACGAGAAGGAGTTCTTCGAGTACATGCTGAGCTACTCGCCCTATGACAACCTAGAGGCCAAAGAGTATCCAGCCATGCTCGTCAAGACCTCGCTTTACGATAGCCAGGTCATGTATTGGGAACCAGCCAAATACGTTGCCAAGCTGCGCACGCTCAAGAAGGACAACCGCCCGCTCCTGCTGCACACCAATATGACCGCAGGACACGGAGGGGCCTCCGGCAGATACGATTACCTGCGCGAAATCGCGATGGATTACGCGTTTCTTCTTCAGGAGCTGGGACCAGGGATTTAGGGTCGAAGGCGGGACGCCCTATTTCAGGCGCGCCCCGATCTCTACCTCTTCCAGAAAACCGGCCAGCACTGGTTTTCCTTTTTCGTCCAGAGAAGCGGCAACGATCATGCCGTTCGATTCAAGCCCGCGCAGCTTGCGCGGCGCAAGATTGGCGACGATGACAACTTTGCGTCCGATGAGCGATTCCGGTTCATAGGCTTCGGCGATTCCAGCGAGAATCTGCCGCTGTTCATAGCCGAGGTCCACTTCGAGACGCAGCAGCTTGTCGGCTTTGGGAACGCGCTCGGCAACCTTAATCTGGGCCACGCGCAGCTCGACTTTCATAAAGTCATCAATGCTGATCTTCTCGTTGGCCTGCGCATGGGGAGCGACCTGTCCCGCAGCCGCCTCCACCCCTTTTGCTTCTGCCGGAGCAGGCCCAATAGTGGGATTCTGCTCTTCTGGTTTCTGTGCGTTGTTCTTCTGTTCGAGTTCCTGCATACGTGTAATTGCGTCCTTTTCTGCGCGGGGAAAGACAGGACCAAGCTCGCCCAGCTTCGTGCCGGGCTGGAGGCCCCCCCATTGGATGTTTCTAAGATCAGCCTTCCTGATGTCTCCGAGACCGAGCTGCGACCATACTTTCGCCGCAGCATCGGGAAGGATGGGACAGACGAGGGCGGTAATGATGCGGATGGCCTCGGCTGCGGTATAGAGCACGTCAGCACGATACTGCTTCAGGTCTTCTTCGCTCACATCGCCATGTGTCTTCCACGGAGCGCGCGCGGTGAGAAAGCCGTCTACTGCGGCGATATAGCTCCAGAGCGTTTCGATCGCGCGGGAGAAATTCAGTGCTTCAAACTCTTTGCCAAACTGTGCGATATAGTCCGCGGCATCTTGGCACAGTCCTGGATCACAAGCCGCAGCGCCTGGAACCGTGCCATCGAAGTACCGCTGAATCATGGCCAGAGTGCGGCTGGCGAGATTGCCATATCCATTTGCGAGATCGCTGTTATACCGCTGCACCAATGCGTCGAAGGAGAAGCTGCCGTCCTGCCCGAAGACGATTTCCCTCAGCAGGAAGTAGCGCAGCGCGTCGGCGCCGAGGACCTCGAGGATCGTCTCTGCGCGGACGATGTTGCCGCGGGACTTCGACATCTTGCTTTCTTCAAAGAGCAGCCAGCCGTGGGCCACGATGCTTTTGGGTAGCGGCAGCCCGGCGGCCATCAGAAACGCAGGCCAGTAGACGCAGTGGAAGCGGCTGATCTCCTTGCCGATAATGTGCAGGTCAGCGGGCCAGAACTTCTCAAAGCGTGCCCGCTCTTTCGCATCGTCGCTGCCCCATCCGAGGGCCGTGATGTAGTTGGCCAGCGCGTCCAGCCAGACGTAAATGACGTGCTTTTCGTCGTCCGGAACAGGAATGCCCCATTTGAAGCTGGTTCGGCTGACCGAGAGGTCCCTGAGGCCGCTGCGCACGAAAGAGATGACCTCATTGCGGCGCGTTTCCGGGCGGATGAAGTCCGGATTCCGGTCGTAGAACTCAAGCAGTTTCCGCTCAAAGGCTGAGAGCTTGAAGAAGTAGTTCTCTTCGCTGACCGTTTCTGTAATGCGTCCGCAATCTGGGCATGGCGAGCCGGGAGGGGCGTCCACATACAGCTCGTCGAAGACGCAGTACTGGCCGGTGTAGGTGCCCTTATAGATGTATCCGCGTTCTTTCAGCAGGGTGAAGAACTTCTGCACGGCACGTTTGTGGCGCGGCTCCGTGGTGCGGATAAAGTCATCATAGCTCAGGCCCATGCGGTCCCAGAGACCCTTGAATTCCGCAGCAACAGTATCGGTAAATTGTTGCGGAGCAATTCCGGCCTGACGCGCCGAGCGCTCAATCTTCTGGCCGTGTTCGTCGGTCCCGGTCAGGAACCGGGTATCGAAGCCAAGCGCCCGTTTCCGGCGCGCAATGACGTCGGCCACGATGGTCGTATACGCATGTCCGATATGCGGACGGGCGTTGACATAGTAAATCGGAGTAGTGAGGTAATACTTACCAGGATTCGACATGCGAAAAAAGGCTCAGGTGGTGCTCTTTTTATCTTAGAACATGAGCAATGCGGGTGACATGGCATCCGCTCCCACATCTCCTGCGGGTGTGGTGCTCCTGTTCCCTGATAAAATCAGGCAGTAAAATCAACTTCTTCGATTGGTCTATTCTTCCCACGTGTACTTACAAGAACAGAGGAAACTGCTTGACCGCCTGCGCGATGTTCTGCGCGTGAAGTACCAGATTGAGCTGGAAAACCTGGCCATCGAGCAGCCGCCTGACATTAAGTTTGGCGAGTATGCTCTTCCTGTTGCCTTTGAACTGGCCCGCCTGCTGAAGAAGGCCCCGCGCAAGATCGCCGAAGAAATCATCGCGGAGCTGTCTCCACTCGAAGGCTTCGCCGGGTTCGAGGTGGCCGGCGCGGGATATATCAACGCAAAGCTCGATCGCGGCAGAGCAGCGAGGGAAATTGCTTCCGGAACGGAAAAGATCGCCCCGGAAACTCCTTTGCATGCGCTGGTGGAGCACACCAGCATCAATCCAAACAAGGCTGCACACGTAGGCCATCTGCGCAATGCCATACTTGGCGACACCTTTGTTCGCCTGCTGCGCGCCGCCGGCCACCAGGTGGACGTCCAGAACTATATTGACAACACCGGAGTGCAGGTGGCCGATGTGGTTGTGGGCCTCATGCATCTTGAAAAGCTTTCGCTCGAGGCCGTCCAAACGCTGATGCAGCAGCTTGAGCAGCGCGGCGAAAAAATTGACTACTATTGCTGGGACCTCTATGCTCGCGTTTCGCAGTGGTATGAGGCAGACGAAGCAGAGAAACAGGCCCGCAAACAGGTCCGTCTGGACACGCTCCACGCCATTGAAAACGGCGGAAATGATGCGGCCCGCGTCGCGGACCTCGTCTCTACCGCTATCCTCAAGCGTCACCTTGAAACCATGCTGCGTCTCGGCATTGAGTACGACCTGCTTCCACGTGAAAGCGAGATCCTTCACCTGCACTTCTGGAACCTGGCCTTTGAGCAACTGAAAGAAAGCGGCGTCCTTTACTACGAAGAAGAGGGCAAAAACAAAGGCTGCTGGGTGATGAAACGCGCGGGGGCTGGTCAGGCCGAAGATCAAGATGGTCCGGATGAAGATGCCAAGGTCATTGTCCGCTCCAACGGAACCGTGACCTACGTGGGCAAGGACATTGCCTACCATCTCTGGAAATTCGGCCTGCTTGGTCGCGACTTTGCTTATCGCAAATTCTTCGAGTACGCGGACCACACCTGCTGGATCTCTGCAGAAACAGGCGAGCCGGAGCATCCGCACTTTGGCGGAGCGCAGGCCATCTACAACGTCATTGATTCACGTCAGGCTGACCCGCAGGCGAATGTAGTCGAAGCGCTGCGCGGTCTTGGCTATACCGAGCAGGCCAGCCGATACACGCATTTTTCTTATGAGATGGTTGCGCTGACGCCGCGCTGCGCCGAAGAACTGGGCTATGAAATTTCGGACGAAGACCGCAGCCGGCCTTACATCGAAGTCTCTGGCCGTAAGGGCTTTGGCGTGAAGGCCGATGATCTGATCGACAAGCTCATCGCTGCCACACAAAAAGAAGTGGACAGCCGCCACCCGGAACTCATCGCCAAGGAGCGGGAGCAGATTGCAAAGGAGATTGCCGTTGGCGCGCTGCGCTACTTCATGCTGAAGTACACGCGCAATACCGTCATCGCCTTCGACTTCAATGAAGCGCTGAGCTTTGAGGGCGAAACCGGGCCCTACATGCAATATGCCGTCGTACGCACGCGCAGTATCTTCCGCAAGGCCGGAACCACAGCCGAGCAGGCGCTGGCCGATTTTGCCGGAGTGGACGCAACACCGTATCTCACAGGAGAGGACGGCGATGGCATCTGGCAGGTGTGGCTGCGCGCGGCCAGGACATCACTGCTCCTTGATCAGTGCATTGCCACAGCCGAACCGGCCTATCTGGCGAAGCACGCCTTCCAGCTTGCGCAGGAGTTCAGCAATTTTTACCGCAAGCACCACATACTGACTGAGGCTGATCCGGCAAGGAAGAAGTTCCTGCTGGCCACAGCCGCGGTAACACAGCGTGAGCTGATTCGTGCTTTGTCCTGGCTAGGGATCAGCGCTCCGGAAGTGATGTAGCGGGCTGTTTTCCCTTGGGTTTTCTGAAGGCGTAGATCACGGCCAGCAGGGGCGGCGCCAGCAGGACACCCCAGAAGGGGATCACGATTCCCAGCACGATGGGCGCAAGAATCGAGATCCAGATGGGGACGCGCGCTGTGCGCTTCATGAGCGCGGGCTGGATGAGGACCTGATCTACAATCACGATGACTGCGTACAGTCCCAGGACAAAGCCGAGCCGCTCTATGTCTTTCCCGCTGAAAAGAATGCTGAAGACTGGGCCAAGCAGCGCGATGACTCCGCCAAAGTTGGGCACAAACGCCATCAGTCCGCCAATGAGCGCCCATACGGCGAAGAGTGGAACATGTAGCAGCCACAAGCCGATCAACCACATGACCGCAACACAGAGCGCTTCCAGCGACACCGCCCTCCACCAGTTCACCAGCGCGGTGCCAGCGGTCCGGCCCGTAGATTTGATATCGAACCTGGCCATAGCAAAAGTGTGAGCTGAGATTTAGAGGCAGGGAAGAGCGTAAAAGATGGTCGAAATTTGCGACATTGGGCGCGCAGACAGAATTGCCACACATCCTGCCTAAAGCTGTTAGCCTATAACCAGTATGAAATTCGGCGTGCTCGTCTTTCCCGGCTCTAACTGTGACTACGATACCTATCACGTCATCTCTGAGATTGCGCAGCAGCCGGTAACGTTTCTCTGGCACGACTCCGCGAGCCTGGAAAATTGCGATGCGATCCTCGTTCCGGGAGGCTTTGCGTATGGCGATTACCTGCGTACGGGCGCGATTGCCCGGTTTTCGCCGGTCATGCAGTCGGTAAAGAAGTTTGCCGCAGAAGGCGGCCCGGTGCTTGGCATCTGCAATGGTTTCCAGATCCTCTGCGAAGCCGGACTGCTTCCCGGGGCCCTGATGCGCAATGCCGGGCTGCGGTACATCTGCAAACAGGTATACCTGCGTACGGAAACGACCAATTCGCCCTATACCCAGACACTTAGAAAGGGCGAGGTCATCAGAATCCCCATCGGACACATGGAAGGCAATTACTTCTGCGACGCGGAAACATTGGCCAGACTGGAGTCAGAAGACCGCATTGCTTTTCGGTATTCAACGCCTGCGGGCGAAATTACCGCCGAAGCGAACCCCAATGGTTCCCTGAGCAACATTGCCGGTGTGTTGAGTGAGGGGCGCAATGTGCTGGGCATGATGCCTCATCCAGACCGCTCGGCAGAACCGCTGCTTGGGTCCTCTGATGGATACAAGATCTTCGCGTCGCTCGTGAAGTATCTTGGAGTGAAAGAAGGCCCAGCTTCGCAGGAGATGGCGGTTCGATAGCAGGTCCAAGATCGCATGATTGACATTCATCACCACCTCTTGTTCGGGCTCGACGACGGTTCCACAGACCTTGATACCTCAGCGGCCATGGCAGAAATGGCAGCCAATGATGGTATTACGCACATAGTCTGTACGCCGCATGCAAATGATCGCTACCATTTCGACCCTGCGGTCAACCGTGAACGCCTGGCTGCGCTCGAAGAGCGCGTGAATGGGAAAATCAGCCTGGGCCTGGGATGCGATTTTCATCTTTCCTATGACAATATTGAAGACTCGCTGAAGAACCCAACCAAGTACACCATCAATCAGAAGACTTATCTGCTGGTGGAATTCGCCGACCTGATGATCCCGGCGACCATCAATGAATCTTTCTATGAGATGGGAGTGCGGGGTCTGCGCCCCATCATCACCCACCCTGAGCGAAATTTCACTATTCAGCGGCATCCTGAGCGCATGGTTGCGTGGCTGCGGGAAGGCTGCCTGGTCCAGATTACGGCCTCATCGTTGACGGGACGCTTCGGTCGCACTGCTCAGTCGTTTGCTTTCGATTTTCTGGACAAGAATTGGGTACACTTCATCGCCACAGACGCACATAACCTCACCTCGCGTCCTCCCATTATGAGCGAGGCATATAAGATCCTCGAGGACAAATACGGCAGGGAAACCGCCCAGCGGCTGTGCGTCGAAAATCCCAGGGCTGCATTTGAAGGCGCGCCACTGCCTCCGCAACCGGATCTGCTGGGACTGGATGGGGAACTCGAAGGCAAACAGAAAAAGGGATTCTTCAGCCGGTTGTTTGCTGGGAGTTAGGCCATGCTCACCCCCTCTCCCTGTTTTGTACAAAGCGGAATTTTCGGCACACATGTGTGGCTTCTATTTCTATTATTGATGAGAATGCTCCGTTACTTTTGTAAGGCTTGACTCAAATGGCGTGATCGGCGGCGTTCGTCGGGCCTCCAAGATTTCTGGATTTCTTGTTCGGAAATGGACAGCCCTTGTCCGGAAGTGAACAGAATTTTGGGGGGTGGCTTACCGGACTCGGCTTTGTTATCAGCAACTTAGCGTATGCAGAACCTGGCCCTTCCCGTGCTCGTACAGCGAGACAGAGGGACTTCCATGCAAACTCTGCGACAAGACATTTTCTATGCGCTGCGCCAGATGCGCCGCGCGCCCGTTTTTACGCTGACGGCCATGCTGACTCTGGCGCTTGGCATTGGTGCGACGACGGCCATCTTTTCCCTGATCCATTCCGTCATGCTCAAGTCGCTGCCAGTGGCAGACCCCTCGCGCCTTTATCGTGTGGGCAGCGGAAATGACTGTTGCGTGGAAGGTGGACCGCAGGATGAGTGGGGCATGTTTCCTTATTCGTTGTACCTGCGCATCAAAGATGCCGCTCCGGAGTTCGAGCAAGTCACGGCCTTTCAGGCAGGGGCGTGGCAATACAGCGTTCGCCGCGAAAAGACAGAGCGCCAGGCACGGCCTATTTATGGCGAGTTCGTGACGGGAAATTACTTTTCGACGTTTGGAATCCGGGCCTTTGCCGGACGCACGATCACACCGGCGGACGATCAGGCATCTGCGGCCCCGGTAGCGATGCTGAGCTACCGCGCCTGGCAGCAGGACTATGGTTCGGACCCATCCGTCGTCGGTTCGTCCCTTATTGTCGAGGGCCATCCCTTCACAGTTGTAGGCATTACTCCTCCCGGATTTTTTGGCGAGACCTTGCGCAGTAACCCACCCGATCTCTGGCTTCCGATGCAGCAGGAACCGATGATACAGGGGCAGAATTCTCTGGTGAGGAAACCAACATCGGCATGGCTGCGCATCATTGGCAGGCTGCGTCCCGGGGCGAATGTAAATGGTATGGCCGCGCGATTTACCGCGATGGTGCGGGAGTGGCTGCAGGCGGATTTCATTCGTGACACGAGCGCGCCGCAGAGTTTTGCGGACCAGATCAAGGCTTCGATTCCCAAGCAATTTGTGAAGGTGATTCCGGCCAGTTCCGGCGTAAGTGAGATGAAGGCGAATTACGAGGACAGCCTGCGTATTCTGCTGATTGTCTGCTGCCTGGTACTGCTGATAGCGTGCGCCAATATTGCCAACCTGCTGCTTGCGCGGGGCACGGCCCGGCGCAGCCAGACTTCTGTGCGGCTTGCGCTTGGCGCTTCAAGGAGGAGGCTGATCCAGCAATCGCTTACGGAGAGCGTGGTGCTTTCAGTATTCGGCGCAGCCGCCGGGATTGCCGTAGCTTATCTTGGTGTCAAGTTCATTCTTGCGGTGGCTTTTCGCAGCGCGCAGTATGTGCCGATTGATGCTTCGCCGTCTCTGAGCGTTCTGGCGTTTGCATTTGGGTTGGCGCTCATCACGGGCCTGCTGTTTGGAACGGCCCCGGCGTGGTTTGCCTCTCATACTGATCCAGCGGAGGCCCTGCGCGGATCTGGCCACAGCACGCATGACAACACTTCGCTTCCGCAAAAAACACTGGTCGTGGTGCAGGCCACACTTTCCATTGTTCTGCTGGCCGGAGCAGGGTTCCTCATCCGCAGCCTGCAAAAACTGGAGCACCAGGACCTTGGCTTCCAGACCGACCATCGTGTGAGTATCGTCCTGAGCCCGCCGCCTGCCACCTATACGCAGGAGCATCTGGATGCGCTTTATCGCGAATTGCAGGACCGGCTCGCCCGCATCCCTGGGGTGCAGAGCGCCGCTCTGGCGAGCTACGCGCCATATGTGGACAACTGGGGCGAGTTGGTGGTGCGGGAAGGGCAATCCACTCCAGAATTCAACGATAATGGAGGCACTTCGTGGGACCATGTGAGTCCTGGGTATCTGGAAACCATGGGCCAGCAGATTGTGCGCGGGCGCACAATCACGGACCAGGACACAACGTCGTCGCGCAACGTTGCTGTGGTAGACCAGGAATTCGTGCACAGGTTCTTCAAGCCCGGGGAAGATCCTATCGGCACCCATTTTGGGCTGGATATTCCGAAGTACAGCTCAACATTTGAGATTGTGGGGGTTGTGCGCACTGCGAACTACACGGACCCAGCAGGGCACTGGCGGCGCCCGATCATGTTTGTTCCGCTGGCGCAGCACGCGCATTATGACAATCCGCTGATGCAGTGGATGGATGACCGCTCGCACCAGATTGAGAGTGCGGTGCTGGACCTACGCGGCAGCATGGTTGACCTGGAGCCGCAGATTCGGCGCGCCTTCAGCGAAGTAGACCCGAACCTGACGATCGTGCGCATACAGACGATGCAGGAGCAGGTCGCATCCAGGTTCGACCAGCAGCGGACCATGGCGCAAATGACCGGACTCTTCGGGCTTCTGGCACTGGTACTGGCGGCGATTGGGCTGTATGGCGTAACGGCCTATACGGTGGAGCGGCGCACCAGCGAGATTGGCGTGCGCATGGCACTGGGTGCAGACCGCACAAACATTGTCCGGCTGGTGTTGCGCGGAGCTTTTCTGCAAGTGCTGATAGGACTGGCGATTGGGATTCCGGTGTCCATTGGCGCGGGGCGGCTGATTGCGTCGCAGCTCTTTCAGGTGAGTAGCTGGGACCCGCTGGTGCTGGCGATCTCTGTGCTCGCACTTGGAGTGTGCGCTCTGGTGGCGAGTATGATTCCGGCGCAGAGGGCGGCCTCGATTGATCCAGTGAAGGCGTTGAGGACGGAGTGAGGCGGTGTTGTGCGGGTTGTCATGGGCGGAATGAGATTGCGCCCATGCTCGGCCAATTAATTTGATTCTGGCTTGGGCTATACTACTACTGATGTTGCACCACCGTGCGGGAGTAGTTCAGTGGTAGAACGTCAGCTTCCCAAGCTGAATGTCGCCGGTTCGATCCCGGTCTCCCGCTCCATTAATCAGCAAGTTAGAACGACCTAAAATCACCTGTTCATCATCTCCGGACGTAGAAGTAAATTTGCGCTTTGCTACTTTTCATGCAAGCGTTTATTCATTCCACTAAAAAGATAAAGATGAAGAGCGCCCTGAAAGGAGCGGTTTTGCACCGTTGCTCGTCTGAGACATGGGCTTGAAAAGGGTTGTCCGAGCATACGTATCCCGGTCTCCCACTTCAATGGTCATTTTTCTTTCTCTGACTTCTTTGCTTCTTTGATTTTCCGAATTTCTTCCATGCGCTGGGCCAGGAGTTTTTCGCGGCCTTCGTTGGTGGGGTGGTACCAGGTGCGTCCGCGCAGGCTCTCGGGCAGGCATTCCATGTCGGCGACGCGGCCTGCTTCATCATGCGCATACTTATAGCCTTTGCTGTAGCCGAGGGATTTCATCAGCCCTGTTGGCGCGTTACGGAGGTGCAGAGGAACCGGCTCGGCGCGCGTATGTTCTATGTCGGACTGGACCTCGCCGTAGGCTGCGTACACCGCGTTGGACTTGGGTGCGAGCGCGAGATAGACCACTGCCTGGGCCAGAGCGAGCTCGCCTTCCGGAGAGCCGAGGAAGTCCATTGCATCGCGCGCCGAAAGGCAGAGGTTCAGCGCTTCGGGGGCGGCGAGACCGATGTCTTCGACGGCCATGCGGACGACGCGGCGGGCCACGTACATTGGATCTTCACCGGACTGGAGCATGCGCCCCAGCCAGTAAAGTGCCGCATCGGCATCGCTGTTGCGCACGGACTTGTGCAGAGCTGAGATGAGGTTGTAATGCTCTTCGCCCTGCTTGTCATAAAGCAGCACGCGCTGCTGAATGGCCTCGGTTGCCATCTCTGTGGTGATACGGTTGTCCGCGGCCTGCGCGAGTCCGGCGGAGACTTCAAGGGCGTTCAGCGAACGGCGCGCATCCCCGTTTGCATAGTTGGCGAGCAGCTCCAGGGCTTCGCGGTCGGCGGTGAGATTCAAGTTGCCGAGGCCGCGTTCTTTGTCGCTGAGAGCGCGCTCGATGAGTGAGAGAATTTGTTCGTCGGTGAGCGCGCGCAGGGTGTAGACGCGGCAGCGGGAGAGCAGTGCGGAGATGATCTCAAATGAAGGGTTCTCAGTTGTGGCCCCAATGAGGCGGATGGCGCCGCGCTCGACGTAAGGGAGAAAGGCGTCCTGCTGCGCTTTGTTGAAGCGGTGGATTTCATCTACAAACAGGATGGTGCGCGAGCCGTAGGTGGAAGCCTTCTCTGCGTCGGCCATGACCTGCTTGATTTCCTTGATGCCGGAGAGCACGGCGGAATATTCGATGAAGCTGGCGCGCGTGGTTTCGGCGATGATTTTGGCGAGCGTGGTTTTACCTACGCCGGGAGGTCCCCAGAAGATCATCGAAGATGCGTCATCGCGCTCAATCTGGATGCGCAGCGGTTTGCCTGGCCCGATCAGGTGTTCCTGTCCCACATATTCATCGAGCGTACGCGGACGCATGCGCTCGGCCAGAGGTGCGGTGGCCGGTGTGGAAGATAGTCCGGGAGTGCTGCTGAAGAGGCCCATGGGCTTATCTGTTGATGATGACAGATGGGGCAGGTCCATGTCTCTACGAGTCATGGGGCTTGTTAACGATCTATGTATATGTAACCCTGCATAGATTCGATATGAAGAGACGGATGAAATTCTTGCTCCGCGAAAAGATGCTGGAAGAACTCAAAGGACATGCAGCGTGTTGACCTGACGTTTCCTCTGCATGACTGCTTCATACAGCAGGATGCTGGCCGCCACGGCGGCGTTGAGTGATTCGACCGGGCCGGGGCAGGGAATTGTCACGCTTGCGTCGCAGGCGCGGGCGATGCTTTCCGGGAGGCCGCTGCCTTCGTTCCCAAGGAACAGGGCAGTTGGTTGGGTAAAGTCCACCTGGTGTGCGGGAGTGCCGTCCTCGACCGTGGTAGCCAGGGTGCGAATCCCACGCGAGTGCAGCGACGGGAAGACATCATTCTCTCTGGCTGAAACTACGGGTAGGCGAAAGGCCGATCCGGCGGAGGCGCGCAGTGCCTTCGGGTTCCAGACGCTTACCGTGCCTGGAAGAGTGACAATGCCTGCGGCGCCAAAGGCTTCAGCCGAGCGCATGATGGTCCCGAGATTGCCGGGGTCCTGTATGCCTGCCGAGACCAGCAGGAGGGGACCAGGTACGGAGAGGATGGCTTCGAGCGAAAATGCCGGTGCCTCCACCAGAGCGGCCACTGGCTGAGGTGACTCCGTGCTGACCGCGCTCGAGAATATGTCTGGCGGCAACTCCAGCAGCTCGCTTTCTGCCGGAATGCGTAATGCGTCGAGCAAGCCCAGACTTCCAGAGCGTACAAAGACAGTGGGTACACGCAGGCCGCTGCGGAGGGCCTCTTCCACGAGGTGAATGCCCTCGATGGCGACCAGTCCCGAAGCGGTTTTTTCGGCTTTTCGCAGCGCCATGCGCAATTCTTTTACGCGGGCGTTCTGCCGGCTTTGTACAATGCGAACAGGCGCGTGGTTTTGTGCTGCCGGCATGGGAAAATTCTACCGTGCCGCGCCATCATCAGAATTTTCTTTGACGGGAGTTGCCTTGTCAGCCGAGATTTTGCGCATACATCCGGACGAGCCCGAGCCGGAGCGCGTGGAATACGTTGTTTCCTGTCTGCGGAGCGGAAAAGTGGTTGGGATGCCGACCGACACTTTCTATGGGCTCGCTGTTGATCCAGTAAATCTGCGCGCGGTTGAGCGCATTTATGAAATCAAGACGCGCCTGAAGCACAAGCCGCTCTCTTTGCTGATTGGCAGCCTGGAACAAGCCTATGAACTTGCGCGCGAGCTGGATGCGAATTTTGACCGGTTGGCCGAACGCTTCTGGCCGGGGCCTCTTACACTGATTGTCAAGGCCAGCTCACGGCTGCCTCTGCGAGTGACAGCCAATACAGGCAACGTTGCTTTGCGTATTCCGGATGCGGCCATTCCGCGCGCGGTAACACAGACCTTTGGTCTGCCGGTCACGGCCACTTCAGCCAATTTGCAAGGGGCACCCGAATGCACCCACGCTGCTTGCGTGCGCGACCAGATTGGCGACCGCATTCCGGTGATTGTGGATGGAGGCCCTACGGGACGCAGTCTCCCGACTACAATTGTGAACCTTTCCGAGGGCAAAGGGCGCTGGCAGATTCTGCGCGAAGGGGCAATTGCAACGCACGAAATCGCGCTGGCGCTGCATCGTTGAGCCTTACCATGATTGTTCCTGAAACCAACCTGACGCGAAGCTCTTCCGGCAGGCGGGTTATTACCAGTGTGGTCCTGCTGGCGCTCATAGGGGCTGCCGGCTGGACGGCCTGGGTCTATGGCCAGATTCGCTATTATGCAGACCGCGATGAGGCCCGGCCCGCGGATGCGATTGCTGTATTCGGGGCTGCGGAATACGACGGGAGGCCTTCTCCTGTGTTGCGTGCACGCCTGGACCACGCTCTCGAACTTTATCAGCAGGGTCTTGCGTCGCTGGTCATCACGCTGGGAGGCGGAGACATTGGCGATACCCACTCTGAGGGAGGAGTAGGCCACGATTATCTTCTCGCGCACGGAGTTCCCGAGTCCGCCATTATTGCCGAGACGCAGAGCAACAATACCGCCGAGTCCGCCGAACGGCTTGCGGTGATTGCCCGCGCGAACCATCTGTCGCGGATCATTGTTGTGAGCGATGGAACCCATCTTTTTCGCATTCATGCGTTGTGCGAAAAGAATGGTCTCCATGTGTTCACTTCTCCTCGCCCGGTGACAGGAAGCCTGGATTGGCAGCAATCTTTTTCCCGGATGGCGCATGAAATTCTGAGCTATACCGCGTGGCGCCTCCATCTACACGGGTGAGGAAATGGGAGGAAAATGACGCAAAGCTCAAAGTTGTTGCGAGATGCGTTGCATGGCAAATGGGCGCTTGTGACTGGTGCGAGCGCTGGCATAGGACTTGCGCTGGCGGAGCAGCTTGCTACGGGGGGCGCGAATCTGGTGCTGACTGCCCGACGGCAGGACCGCCTTGAAGCCATAGCCTTGCGCCTCCAGGGGCAATACGGGATTGAGACGAAGATTGTTCCGGCGGACCTGGCCGATACGGCTGCCCCTGAGCAGCTTTTTGCCGCCACGGAAGGGACGGGGTTGGCCGTGGAAGTCCTCATCAACAATGCGGGATTTGGCTACTACGGCCGGTTCGCTGAAGGAGATGCGGAACGGCAGCGGCGCATGGTTGAGGTAAATTGCGGCGCGGTGGTGCATTTGACGCGCCTATTTCTGCCCCGGATGATGGAGCGGCGGCGCGGTCATGTGATGATCGTGGCATCGACGGCCTCATACCAGCCTGTTCCTTATATGAGCACCTATGCGGCGACGAAGGTCTTTGACCGGTTTCTGGCTGAGGGGCTGGCGCAGGAAGTGGCTGAATATGGGATCAAAGTAAGTGCGCTGTGCCCCGGGCCGACGGAATCGGAGTTTCATGAGATTGCGGGTACACGCAGCCAGTTTGGGAAAGGGCGCCAGTCTGCGGAACAGGTGGCACGGCGGGGGCTGGAAGGGCTGGTGCGCGGAGAGCACTGGGTCATTCCTTATGGCGCGGGCAAGGGGATAGTGCTGATGGAGAGATTTCTGCCGCGCAGGTTCGTCTCCGGGATGGCGGCGCGAGTGTTCCGTCCGAAGGCGGGGTGATCAGCAGCCTGTGAGAGCAAGTTGTTTTTCCAGGAACCTTCGTTCTGGTGCCGAGCAATCACAGGCGAGCGCCGCATGGAAGGCGCGGGCCGCCTCCGAGGGCCTTCCCATCTCCAGCAGGAAGCGGCCTTTGATGGCAGGCAGCAGATAATATCCGCGCATGGAGGGATGCGCTTCAAGCGGCAAAATTTCAGCCAACGCGGCCTCTGCGCCGTGAAGTTTCAGGATGGCCACGGCACGGTTCAGAGCGATCACAGGGGACGAATTGATCTGTACGAGATGGTTGAAGTGTTCGAGGATCGCCTGCCAGCGGATGGAGCCGGTTTGTTTGGCCCTGGCGTATTCGGCGGCAACGGCGGCCTGCACATGCCATTCTGAAATTTCTTCTCCTTCAATCGAGCGGTCGAAGAAGCGGAAGCCGGTCGCAATCAGAGCGTCGTCCCACAGGTTTCTGTCCTGCTCTTCTAACAGGACCAGATCTCCGGAAGCGTCTGTGCGGGCGGGCAGCCGCGCAGCCTGCAGGGCCATGAGCGCCACGAGCGCATGGACACGCGGACGGGCGAGCGAAGATGCGGCGAGCATCTGGCCCAGGCGCAGCGCCTCCATGCAGACGTCACGGCGAATGAGTTCTTCGCCAGAGTGTGCAGCATATCCGGCACTGAACATGAGATAAATCACATTCAGCACGGAGTCCAGACGCTCGGAAAGCTGTGCCTGGCCGGGCATGGCAATCGGTATCTGCTGTTCTCGAATCTGGCGCTTGGCGCGGACAAGCCGCTGTGCAATGGTCCTTTCGTCAGCAAGAAAGATGCGGGCGATTTCGCTGGAGCCGAAGCCGCTGACCAGTTGCAGACTGAGTGCGATGCGAGCATTTTCCGGCAGCGCTGGGTGACAGCACATGAAAATCATGCGAAGCTCATCGTCGCGCAGTTGCTCTTCGAGATCGGGATCAAGGATGTGCGGCACAGGCGCATCCAGCAGGGCGGTGAGCGCCTCAGCTTTGGAATGGAAGCTGGCCTTGCGCCGCAAGACAGAGATAGCGTAATTGTGTGCGACGCGAAACAACCAGGCTTCCGGGTTTTTGGGAGTACCGTGGAAGGACCATGATTCGAGGGCGCGGAGCATGGCCTCCTGCATGGAATCTTCGGCAAGCTGCAGGTGTTCGGAGCCGAGGGACCCGGCAAGCCATGAAACAATTTTCCCGGCCTGCCGCCGAAACAGGTGTTCCAGTACAACGGGTCCGTCCGATGACATTGTTATTTTTCAGAGGGGCGGGCAACCAACTCGCGGACCTCAATTGTTCCGAAGTCAACATGCGGATTGGTGAGCGCGAGTTTGACGGCCTCATCAAGGTCCGCAGCTTCAATGGCGTAGTATCCGCCGAGGACCTCGCGGCCTTCCGTAAAAGGACCGTCGGAGACAGAGACGCTGCCGTTCTTCTTTCGGATAACACGGCCTGCACGATCGAGGCGAGAGCCATCTACGGCAAATGGCTTGCTTCGCCAGGCGAAATACTTTTCCTGCGTCTTTTGCATTTCTTCAGGGCTGAGGCTGTCGAACGGCTCCCCGTTATTACGCAATAAAATCAGATACTGTGGCATTGCTGCTCCTTCTGGAAGATTCCCCTTGCAGAGAATTTTTCCATGCCAGTAACGAAGATGCCGGACGGAAAACGACACGCGACACGAAAAAAATTTGTGGGTGCGATTAGTTAAATCCTCTGCGGGTCTTGTGCTGGGTCCATTCTTCCATCTCGCGCTCAAGCTCTCGTTCCTGCCGCGCTGCGCTGCGCTGTACTTTCTCGGCTGCGGTAAAGGCGCGCTCTTCTGTCCGGCTGATGCGGTGATGCGCATACAGGCCCTCGAGGAGAAATTCAGATGCGGCCACCAGATGTTCCGAGCCAGATTTGGAGGTGACGCCGAGAGGGGCGAGTTTTTCGACCAGGCCCTGGATCTGCTTTAACTCCGCTGCGATGAATTTTGCGGGCTGGTCGTCATCGAATTTGATGGTACCGCCGAGATTGAACCATTGTTCGATTTGCTGCGTGTTTGTGCCGGTGAAGTACTTGTCAAAGATTTTTGCTATGGCTGTGCGCAGGATTTCGCGGACGACAGTATCGGCGCCGCGCATTTCGCCTTCATATTCAAGTTCGAGCTTGCCGGTGATGCCGGGCAGAGAGGCGTAGATGTCTCCAATGCGGGGCATGATGAGGGATTCGTCGTGCAGGAGGGCCCGGCGCTCCGCGTTAGAGATGACGAGGTCCATGGTGGAGATGGGCAGGCGCTGGCTGACGCCGCTGCGCTTGTCCACCTTCTTGTCTTCGCGCGCGGTGAAGGCGACCTGCTCGACGATTTCGCGCATGTGCTGGGGAATTTCCAGCTTGCCGAGACCACGGTTGGTCCATGTTTCCTGCGCGGTGATGGAGATGCCTTCTTCGAGCGTTTCAGGGTAATGCGTGCGGATTTCTGAACCGATGCGGTCTTTGAGCGGGGTGACGATTTTGCCGCGTGCTGTGTAGTCCTCAGGGTTTGCGCTGAATACAAGAGCGACATCGAGCGCGAGGCGCACGGGGTAGCCCTTAATCTGCACGTCGCCCTCCTGCATGATGTTGAAGAGCGCGACCTGAATTTTTCCGGCGAGGTCGGGGAGCTCGTTAATGGCGAAGATGCCGCGATTGGCGCGGGGCAGCAGTCCAAAGTGCATGGTCAGTTCACTGGCGAGGTGATGACCGCCGCGAGCGGCTTTGATGGGGTCGAGGTCGCCAATGAGGTCGGCGACGGTCACGTCCGGAGTGGCGAGCTTCTCGACGTAACGTTCTTCGCGGCCCAGGTAGTCAATGGGGACAGCGTCTCCTTTTTCGGCGACGAGATCGCGGCAGCGCTTGCAGAGCGGTTTGTATGGGTCGTCACGGATTTCACATCCGGCAATGAAGGGCATGTGCTCATCGAGCAGCGCTGTGAGGGCGCGCAGGATGCGGCTCTTGGCCTGTCCGCGCAGACCGAGGAGGATGAAGTTCTGCTTCGAGAGGATGGCGTTGACGATCTGCGGAACGACCGTGTCGTCATAACCCACAATGCCAGGGAAGATGGTCTGGCGCGATCGAAGGCGTGCGATCAGGTTTTCGCGAAGCTCGTCTTTTACGCTGCGGGCAGCGAGACGGGTTGCAGAAAATTCCTGCCTCTTGCGCAGGTCACCAAGGGTCGTCGGCAGAGAGGGAACAGTCGGCATCGGAACTCCTGCTTATTAGTATGACTGGTTTTGCGGATGGTTGCCGTGCAAGGCAGAGGACAGGGGAGCGGTATTGGTTTTCTGTGTCCAGCGTTTGCGGGAGATGAAGTAGAACAGCGGTCCGCCAAGAGCGATGAGCAGACCGAAGAGCAGCGCGGGCATGCGGGCCATTCGCTCGTCGCGCGCGGCGTACATGACATACAGGATGAGCAGCGCCGGAGGAATGCCGAGGGTGCAGGCGAGAAATGTGTTTCCGGCGCGGAAAGGGCGGGGCAAGTCTGGTTCTTTGAAGCGGAGGGCGGCCAGTGCGATGAACTCAAGAATAAGGCTACTGCCGTAGAGGATGAGGTCAATGGAAATCAGCTCTTCAAAACGAAAGCCCAATGCTGCGGCCCACGCCGCTCCGCAGACAAGGATGGCCAGCCAGGGCACGTTGCGGCGGTTTTTGAGGGCAAAGCAGGCGGGCAGCATTCCGTCCTGTGCGAGTACCATGGGAAGGCGCGTGTAGGAAAGTACCAGCGCGTTGAACATGCCGAGGCCATTGATGGTCCCGCAGAGGACAATGGCCGCTGCGAGGAATGGGCCTCCGAGCGTGCGGGCGGCGTCGGCCCATGAGCCGGTGGAGAACTGTTCTACTGAAATGCCGGCGTAGCCGACGGCCGCTACCGGAAGCACGTAGGAAATGGCCACGATGGCAGCGCTTGCCAGCATGGCCAGAGGGTAGTTCCGTCGCGGGTTGTCTACTTCTTCGGCGACGGTGGAGGCGTTGTCCCATCCCATGTAGTTCCAGAGGGCGACAATGATGGCGGTGCTGATGCTTCCGCCGGTGAATGCTGTTGTGTGGCTGTGCCATTGCGGGGGGTGGAGAAACCCGAGGACAACCAGGACAGCGAAGGGGCTCAGCAACGCAAGAAAAAGCGCAACTGAGCCTTTGCCGACGGCGGGAGCACCGCAAAGGTTCCAGATGCAGCAGGCGGCGACGAGCGCCAGCTCCCACAGGATGCTGCGGTGGCCGGCTGTTCCGGCGGGGAAAAGTTTGCCCAGGTAGAGCACGAAGATGGTGGGGTAAATGGCCATGTCGAAGATGCTGGCGGTGAGCGAAAGCCATGCCTCCTGGTATCCCCAGAAAGGACCGAGCGCGCGGCGCACCCAAATATAAAAACCGCCTTCAGCAGGAATGGCGCTGGCCAGCTCACCCAGCATGAGCGTGGTAGGCAGGCTCCAGAGAAAGGGAAAGATGAGCAGAATGAGCAGCGCTTTGGTGTAGTCGGCACCGCCGAGGATATCTTCAATACCATAGGGGCCGCCGGAGACCATGAAATAGGTTGCCGCAACCAGGGGAACAAGGCCCATGCGGCGAACGCGCGCCTTCGGTGATGGAATGGTGGTGATTACTGCCCCGGTCCTCTGGAAGAGATTATTCTGCAAGATGCAGCTGGAGGGAAGAGGATTTGTTCTGAGTGGGGGATGGATTTTCAGGGTCCGCAAACCCACGTCTCAAAATCGAGACGTGGGGCACCCATTTCTATTCGCTCATCCCTACTGGACAGCTACGAATTTAGACCAATGCTTCGGCCCTTTCCCATGGCATTGGCACTTTGACTGAGGCCATGCCAGCGGCTGTTGCTGCCTGGATTCCCATTTCTGTGTCTTCAAAGACGAGACAGTGGTGCGGCGGGACGCCGAGTCGTTCGGCGGCGAGCAGGAAGCATTCCGGGTGCGGCTTGCTCCGCTGGTACTCACCGGCGCAGACGAGGGTGTCGAATTTGTCCACGAGGCCGAGCGCTTCAAGAGAGGCAGTGACAGAATGCCGCGTGCTTCCGGAGACAACGGCGAAGGGGACACGGCCGTGGGCGTCCTCGATATGCTCGAGCACTTCAGGGACGGCCTTGAGCTGGGGCAACAGTTCGTAATACATGCCTTCCTTGCGGCGGGCGATTTCTTCAACTGGCATGGAGAGCGTATGACGCTCGTTGAGAAGAGCGATGATTTCCCGCACCGGCATACCGCCGAGTGAGTAGAAGAGCTGCTCGTCAAATTCACAGCCCCATTCGCCCAGGATGGTCTTCCACGCCACGTAATGCAAAGGCATGGAGTCGGCGATGGTGCCATCGCAATCGAAGAGATAGGCGCGGAATTCCCCTGCGGGCAATTTCAATTTCATGTGTGTGGATTTTCCTCTATAGCTCTATTTTATGAGACGGACTGCCTGCTGATAATTCCTGGCCGGCAACGGATACACCGTACCTGGGACAAGCTTCATCGCGTGCGCATCGGGGGCGGTTGTGATGGTGGTCATCCTTGTTCATGATGTGCTGGTGCGCTGGACGTGTTTGAAAATTTGTAGTGTTTCTTCCCTCAAGGAACGCAGCGCCTTACATAAAATTTATGGTGCAAAGCGGCTGCGCATCATGAAGGCGCGTTCTGTGCATTATGCTGGCCCTACTGTTATTTTTCTCCTGGAAGGAACAGAATGCAGAAGAAAACACTTTCGTGTGCCATTTTCGCTCTGGCCAGTCTGACGGCTTTTGCGCAGACTCCCGGCAACTGGGTCGGGACATGGGCTGCCTCGCCGCTACCGCATCCGGTGAATCCGGTGCAGGTATCTCCAGCAAATTCGACGTACCGCAATGTGGTCCACATCAGCCTTGGTGGAGAGGCTGTCCGGATCAAGCTGACAAATGAGTTTGGCACTGAACCGCTGGTGGTGGGCGCAGCGCATGTGGCTGCCGGTAGCGGAGGCGGCGCGGAGCAGCAGGGAACAGACCACGCCCTTACTTTCAGCGGCAAGCCTTCAACCACCATTCCTGCGGGAGCATTCATTCTGAGCGATCCTGTCACGATGCAGGTTGCGCCGCTGTCTGACCTCATCGTGAGCGTCTACCTGCCGGAGCAGCAAATCCGCACCATGACGTGCCACTCATTCGCAGACCAGACCAACTACATCCTGAAGGGCGATGCCACGTCGGCCGCGACTGCCGATAACTCGAGTGCGATTGGTTCCTGGTGCTTTGTCAAGGGAGTGGACGTGAGTACGAACGCTTCCGATCACGCCGCGTCCATTGTGGCTTTTGGCGACTCGATTACGGATGGCGCAGCTTCTGCACCGGGGGCAAACCATCGCTGGCCCGATGTGCTGGCGGCACGGTTGCAGGCGGACAGGCGTACGGCGCATTTGGGCGTGCTGAATGAGGGCATTGGGGGAAATCGCGTGCTGCATGATGGATACGGCCCGAATGCTTTGGCGCGCTTTGATCGCGATGTGATTGCACAAAGCGGCGTGAAGTATCTGATTATTCTGGAAGGCATCAACGATATTGGCCATCTAAAGCGGCCGGAAGGCCCGGAAGACAAGCCCATTACAGCAGATGATCTGATCTTCGGCCTGTCGCAACTGGTGGCGCGCGCGCACCAGCATGGGATCAAAGTGTTCGGAGCCACGCTTACACCGTATGCGGGAGCGGGCTATTCCACCCCGGAGGGCGAACAGATTCGGCAGGCCTATAACCAATGGATCAGGACGAGCGGCGTATTTGATGGAGTGATTGACTTTGACAAGGTCACGCATGACCCGGCGCATCCAGATACTTTTCTGTCCGATTATGATTCCGGCGACCACCTGCATCCGAAAGATGCGGGATACAAAGCCATGGGTGACGCGATTGACTTGTCTTTCTTCCGCTAGAAAAAGCGTGGCGCATTCTACCCTGTGAAGTCCTTCCTGGGCAGGGTGTGCCTTGCTAAACATTGCCCTCCACCTTACTAAGTTATTTATTTGTAAATAATTAAAATTTTATTGGAAACGATTCCAATCATGTTGTTATTATCCATTCGCTGTTGATATCACTCATTTTGAGGCCAAACAAAAATGAAACGTAATGTTCTCCATTTTCCGAAGATGGAAACGATTCCAATTAAGCGTTTAAACAAATTCATTCTGCTGCTCTGTTTTGCGCTGGTACTGCCAACTGCCGTTCTGTTTGCCCAGGAATATCGCGGCACCATCTCAGGCCAGGTGACCGACCCGAAAGGTGCGGTGATTCCGCGAGCCACTATTACGGCGGTGGGCCCGCAACAGACTTACAACATTACAAGCGGCGCGAATGGAAACTATGTGATTCCGTTTGTGCAGCCTGGCACCTATACAGTGACAGCCGAAGCGCCGGGGTTCAAGAAGGCGATCCAGCAGAATGTGGTGATTGATGTAGCCACAAAGGCCAGCGTGAATTTTTCATTGCAGATTGGTTCGACCTCAGAAACGGTCGCTGTCGAGGAGAACCAACTTGGGCTGAACCTTGCCGATGCTTCCGTAGGAGCAGTGATGGATCCGGAAAAGGTCCAGAACCTTCCGCTGAATGGGCGGCAAATTTACATGATGATGGCGCTTACCCCGGGCGTTCGCTTCAATCAGACACAGTTTGGCGCGAGCGGTTATTCGGGCACGCGGGGGTGGGACGAATCGAACAACTACTCCATTACTGGAATCTCAGGAGCATACAACCAGTTCTTTCTAAACGGTGCGCCTATTTCACAGCAGGGCGGTGGCGGAGCGGGTACGTGGAACATCTCGCCTTCCATTGATGCCGTGCAGGAATTCAAGATCATGACCATCACCTACGATGCGCAGTATGGGCGCGTTGGCGGCGGGGCGATGAACACGATCCTGAAGAGCGGAGGGCCACACTTCCATGGAACGCTCTACGACTTCTGGCGCAACTCTGTTCTTGATGCCAATACTTACCAGCTCAACCAGCAGGGCAGCAAGAAGCCTTTCCACAATATGCACCAGTTTGGCGGAACGATTGGCGGGCCCTTCCTGAAAAACAACAAGGGCTTCTTCTTCTTCAGCTACGAGGGATGGCGCGAGGTGCTGCCGGGCGGCGTGGTCACGACCGTTCCTACGCCTGATATGTTTCCCGATGCAAACGGAAATGTAAATCTCAGCAATTATCTGGCAAGCGTCAGCGGAAAGCAGAATGGCATTTACGATCCGCTCACGACGACGGCCTGTACTGCGGGAGTCAATGGATGCCCGGCGTCCGGCTACGTTCGCCAGCAGTTTCCCAACAACACGATTCCGGCCAGCCGTATCAGCCAGATAGGCCTGAACATCATGAAGCTTTTTCCTGCTCCGAACCGGGCTGGATATGTGAACAATTACGTCTTTAACGGCTCAGACCAGTACCACTACAACATGCCCATTGCGCGCGTGGACTATAACTTTAACGACGCAACGCGCCTGTATGGGATTTTTGCCTGGTGGTCGGGTCATGAATACCGCAACAGCAATGGAATGCTCGGGCCGGCGATCCGGGGCAACATTAACAATTACCGCTCCAGCATTACGCAGGTGCTCGACCTTACGCACACGTTCAATCCCAATCTGGTGAGCGACATTCGTGTTTCTTTTAACCGCATGTGGAACCTCGCTCCGAACGGTACCCTGTCAGCCGGTCTGGCCAGCCTTACTCCGGAGCAGCTTGGAATCTCGATGCCGCAGATTCCCACGACGAAGCACCGCTATGCTCCTGAGATCAATCTGAATGATGGTTTTCCGGGCATCATCGGCAACACGGGCGATCCTGTGATGTATGAAACCTATGACATCTCGCCGTCACTGACGCAGGTCTTTCGTCAGCACACCTTCCACTACGGCGCAGAGGTGATGGTGTACCACGATGTGAGCGGAGGTGTAGGGCAGCCGAACGGAAACTTCTCCTGGAACACGGGCTTTACACAGAGGGACCCCTTCCAGGGCAATAACGACGGAGCTTCTATTGCTAGCCTTCTGCTTGGGTATCCCAGCGGAGGCAGTGTGCAGTATACGCAGCCGCCCTACGAGAGCTACCACTATTACGCCGCTTACGTGCAGGATGACTGGAAGGCGCGCAGCAATCTGACGTTTAATCTTGGCTTGCGCTGGGACACGGAGACTTCTCCGGTGGAGCGGCACAACCGGCTGCTGGCGGGCATGTGTTTCACCTGCACCAATCCGATTACCAACCTGATCACCTTTCCGGCGGGCAACACGCTGCCGAACGGCGCACATATGGTGAACCCGATCATGGGAGGCGTGCAGTTTTCAAGCAGCAAGCTCACGGCTTATGAAAACACCTGGGGACTCTTCCAGCCGAAGGCCGGCTTCTCATACCTGCTGAACCGCAATCTGCTGCTGCGCGGAGGCTACACGCTGAGCAAAGCGCTGGGCATTGAGTTGGGCGGCGCATCGGCGTGGAACCAGAGCACAAACTACAACTCCTCGCCCGATGGCGGTCTGCATCCGGCGCTGGACTTTTATCATGGCAATCCATTCCCAAATGGCTATGCCGTGCCTCCGGGTAACTCCAAGGGATTGATGACACTTGTGGGGCAAGGCTTCGGAATTGATCTTCGCCAGCGCAAAATTCCGCTCGTCCACGAGTGGGCACTGGGGATCCAGATACAGCTTCCTTCGCAGACGCTGCTGGAGATCACGTACCTCGGAAACCACGGGACGGACTTCCGCGCTTCCAAGCAGTTCAATGGCCTGAGTGCGTCAGACTTCTACAAGGGCCATGCCAATCCAAACTATCTGAACCAGCTAGTGACGAACCCATTCTATGGAGTGCTTCCTCCAACGATTGACATGGGGAAGACACCGACCATTCAGGCAAAGTATCTGATGGTGCCGTATCCACAATACAACGGCAACCTGTACATCTACACCAACCCGGAAGGTTACAGCAACTACAACGCCATGCTGGTGAAGGCAGAGAAGCGTCTTTCCGGCGGAGGTGCTTTGTCCAAAGGGTTGAGCTTCCTGACCTCGTTCACGTGGTCAAAGATGATGACGGCCAATGGCTACCTGAACAACGGCGGCGCGGGCCTGGTAGATCCGCACCCGTACTATGCGATTGACGGCAGTGACCGGCCCTGGGACCTGGCCTTCAGCGGGCTGTATGGTCTCCCGATTGGCAAAGGAGGAGTCATCGCCGGCGACGCGCATGGCCTACTGGGCGAGGTACTGAATGACTGGCAGCTTGACTGGATATTCAGCAACGCCGGTGGAACTCCAGTCGGATTTCCGAATGGAGACATCTACAACTGCAATGGAAAGTACAACATTCTTTCTCCGCACAAGACATGGAGCAGCTACATCAACAATTCCACCCCTTCATGCTGGAAGACCTTCCCACCCTACACGGCTGTGACGCAGCTTCCGCGCACGACTGCGATCCGGAATCCGTGGGCGCAGCAGACGGAGCTTGGGCTGGAAAAGAAGTTCCTGATTCGTGAAGGTGTGGACCTGCAATTTAAGGCGGAAGCATTTAATGCGACCAACACGCCGATCTTTGGCGGTCCGAATACGGGTGGTCCGGAGAGTGCTCCGAAACGCAATACCAGCGTCGCCAATCCAAACCAGCCTGGTGCGTGGTCAGGATACGGCACCATCGGGTCCACGCAGCAGAACTTCCCGCGTCAACTGCAACTGTCACTGAAGCTGCTGTTCTAGCGGTCCACCGGTTTGCCTCCCGGGCGTCGGGCCTTTCCGGCGCCCTTTTTTTATTTTTGTGTGGAGGGGCAAGAAGTGTATGGGAGTCTGCCCGCCTGGCTGGATTTCTATTGATTTTTGGATTAAAAATTCTTAAAATGAAAGAGTTTGTGACTTCCCGGCGGGTTTGCTGGTAGTACGATGTCCCTGCCCTTCGCCGGAGATTCTGCACGTCACCTTACTGCTAGGGGTACAAATAAGAAAATGGCAAAACGTCGTGGCAATCCTAACTGGGGCAAACCTGAGCCTATTGGGCCGGTTGTGCCTACTGTGACTTCCTTTGAACAGGTAGTGAAGGAATATAAGCTTACTCCAGACCAGTATGTTCGCTCGACTCGCCTGCGTGAATGGGCGCGCCGTAACCGCAACTCGAAATATATCCCTGAGGCGTTGCTGGAAGCGTGGGGTTTCGAGATCGAGTCTTCTTTGTAAGTCTGGAATTACTACTGGTGTAGGGAACGCCGTCCGGAATGGACGGCGTTTCTGTTTGGAGTGCGATTCGCGCAGGCATGGATCGGCCCAGGTCAGCTTCGTGAACCTGAGGCATCGGGTTTGTTCCTCTGCGCATGCAGAGGTTGGAGGCTATTGGGGTTTTTCTGCGGGGGATTGGGTCTTCAGCTGTTTGAGGGCGTTGAGGGCGCGTTGCGCGTCGTCTGGGCGGTGGAGGCGCTGATAAAGCCGGGCAAGCTGGAAGTATGCTCCCTGTTTAATGAAATTTGAAGGATTGCCGGAAAGGCTTTTTTCGAGCGAGATGACGGCTTCTTCGTCGTGTCCTGTTTTTGCCAGTCCCAGGCCGAGGTAGAAGTATGCCGGGGCGGGTTCCTGCAGAAGAGGAGCGGCCTTGCGGAGCATGACGATTCCCTGGGCTGGGTCTCCGTTTTCGACTTCAATGCGGCCGAGGTTATAGAGGGCGACGGAATTATTGGGGCTTAGCTTCAGCTCAGCCTGGTAGGCCTGGGCGGCCTGGGTAAACTGGCTGAGTTTCTGATATTCGGCGCCGAGAGATTCGTATAAATCGGCATTCTTCGGCTGCTTTGCGATGGCCGCCTGATATTCCTTAATGGCGGCCTGGGGATTGTCCATGTCAGCGTAGTTCTGAGCGAGTGCGCGATGAACATGCCAGGAGTCGGGGTCAAGCTCGCGCATGCGGGAGTAGCTTTCGGCGGCGACAAGGCTGTGAGCGCGACCGCGATAGTCGAGTACGTTGATGTCTTTGGGGGCGAGCTGGGCGGCCTGGTCAAGGGAGGTGGTGGCAGCATCGGGATTTCCGGCGGCCAGCTCGACGATGCCGAGCCAGGTGAGGGCTTCGACACTTTTGGGGTACTGCGCAATTTCCCGCTGGAGGGCGGTACGGGCCTGGTCGACATGGCCGCGCTGGTACTCGGCGATACCGAGAAACAGGTGCGCGCCCTGCGCGGAGGGATCAAGCATGATGGCCTTATTTAGTGCTGTGATGGCGTCGTCGGGTTTTCCTTCACGCAGGAGGGCGAGTCCGAGATCGAGATGCGCGGGTGCAAATTGTGGATCGGAGGCGGTGGCCACGCGGAAGGCCTTTTCCGCTTCAGCGGCATTGCCCTGGCGCATGGCCTCCGTGCCGGCTTTGAGATATTGCACGGTCTGGGCATTCTGTGCGCGAAGCAGGTGGGCGGCGAAAAGGTAGCAAGCAAGACAGAGAGACAATCGTGAGTCCACGCAGACATAATATGGTAAACGACAATGGCCTTGCTTGCGTGGACCAAAGATAAAATGCCCTTCGTTCTGAGGGGAGGCGTGTTTGCTGCTCTGGCTCTGATGCTTCCGGCATTTGCGCAGACCGGAGTGAATCCAGAGAGCGCGCAGATGGATGCTTATGAGGTGGTGCTGAAGGCCCATCCGCAAGATGCTGGTGCGCGGAAGGGTGAGGTTGAGACGGGGATTGCGGAGGCATTGTCGGCACGCAAGGCAGGGAAGAATGATCTGGCGCTGGCGTATCTTTTGCGGGCGAAGTATTGGGTGCCGGATGATGTGGAACTGCTGCGTGACACGGGCGTGCTGGAAGAAGCGATGAAGCTGGACCATGATGCCGATGCGACGCTTGCAGAAGCGCAGCGGCTGCGACCCGATGATTTGAAGACGCTGTATGCGATTGCGCGAGTGAAGATGGATCTGAACCAGATGCAGGCTTCAGAAGATGCGTGGAAGAAGTATCTGGCGGCGCGTCCGGAAGATGCTTCAGCGCATTATGGCCATGGGCTGTTGCTGCAGATGCTGCAACGAACGGATGAAGCGTGGGCGGAATTTCAGAAATCGGTGGAGCTGCAGCCGGCGCAGTCGGAGTCGTATTACCGGCTGGGAGAAATTGCGCGTAATGCGGGTGATGCCGCGCAGGCGAGACAGTTTTATCTGAAGGCGATAGCGAATGACCCAGCGCACGCAGGGGCATGGACGGGCCTGGGCATTCTGGCGTTTCAGGCAAAGCAGTATCAGGAGGCCGAAGATGATCTGGACAAGGCGGTGCAGTATGCACCGGACTTCCAGACGGCACGGTACTACCATGGCCTGACACTGGCGAAGCTCGGGCGCAAGGAGGAGTCAGCGAAGGAGATGGCACTGGCTGTGCATCTGGCCGATGAGCAAAATGCGCGCAAGGATGAGTCGCGCAGACTGGCGGAGCAGCCGTACCATCCGCAATAGCCGTTATGCGCCGCAATAGCCGTTATGCGGCTGAATAGCCGAATTGCTCGAGAAAACGGAGCACGTGGTCTACCAGGAGTTCTCTCTCGGTCTTAGGGGGGCGAGCGGCCATCTCGTTCGCAGTTGGCACCCGGAATTTTTCAGCAGGCAGGGGGGCCTCTGCAACTTCTTGTTTACTTCTCAATGACATTTCTCTTCCTCAAACGACTGATTTAGTTAGATGCAGTGAAGAGAGACCATGCAGCCTGTTTGCAAAGGTAATGTGAAGGCAATGCTCTTTTTTTTGTACTGATGGTGATACAGAAACGAGGCGCGTTACAAGATTTTGTGAGATGAGGTCCGATTGGAATTTAGAAGGCGGAGGATGTGTATGGGTGGGATTTAGCTTTCCCATCCCTTTCGCGCTGCGAAAGGATGGGGTACCCGGGATTGTTCTGCTTTCTGCATCCTGCGAAGGCCATCGGCGTACCTTGCGGGCGGATCAATAGAATCTGGTTTCGCCTTCCGGGCGCGTCTTCCAGCGGCGATGTACCCAGAGCCATTGGTCTGGGTAGCGGCGAATGTAGGACTCGATGACGGCGGTGCAGTGGGCGGTGTTGGTGACTGCGTCGGATTCATCATCGCCGGTGCGCAGCATAGGAATTTCCTCGCCAAAATGCAGAACGTATTTCTGCTCGGATTCTTCCCAGAGCATGAAACCGGGGAGCACGGAGGCACCTGTCTTCATTGCGACGCGCGCGAGACCAGAGGCCGTACAGGCAGCCTTGCTGAAGAAAGGAACAAAGACGCCCTGCGGTGGTGTCATATTCGTGTCCATGAGGATACCGACGGTTTCTCCGCTGCGCATGGCCGCAAGGAGGCCGCGGGCGAAGTCGTCTTTGTGCAGAACACGATTGCCGTGAAGGCAGCGGATGTGATTGACTAGCGAGTCCACCTTTGCGTTATCGAGGCGGCGGATGACCATGCTCATGGGATATCCCATGAGAGAGTGGTAAAAGCTGGAGAGCTCCCAGGCGCCGAGATGTCCGGTGACGATGAGGACGCCATTGCCTTTTCTACGCGCCGCCAGGTAGTGTTCGAGACCTTCGTAGCGGATGAAGCTTTGTGTGCTCTCGGGCGTGTATTTGCTCATCTGGCAGAACTCGGCCAACTGCCAGCCGAGATTGCGGTAGAGCTTGCGCAGGATTTGCTGGTGTTCCCGGGCGCTTGTTTTGGGAAAGGCCAATGCAAGGTTTTTCTCGGCGACCTTGCGAAGTCGCTGAACGGCGTGAAAGGCGATTGCGCCCAGTGCTGCCCCTATGGCACGCGCAACACTGCGCGGAAGTGCGCCAAGAACGCGCATGAGAAGCCAAACCACGGCAAATTCAAGACTTTCACGCATGGATGAAATAAATGTCAGTGTAAATCAGCGAGTCGGCGGACCGGCGCCGTTGAGCTCCTGCTGGCTAGTCAGGGGAAGAGACGCATGAGGCCACGGGCAGGCAGGTCGGGTTGCAGGAAGCTTTGCCCGGTGAGGGCCTCGGCGGCGAGATAACCGCTGCGTGCGGCGCCTTCCATGGTGGCGGGCCATCCGGTGGCGGTCCAGTCGCCGGCGAGGAAGATGTTGTGCCAGGGGCTTTGGGCGGTGGAGCGAATGCTGTCTATCTTTGGGAGCACGGAGAAGGTAGCACGCGCCTCTTTGGTGACGGTGGCTTTGAGCAGTTTTGCTTCGCGCACAGCGGGGAAGAAAAGGGTGAGCTCACGCAGAGCGAGATCAATCAGCTGTTGCCGCTGCATGGGAATGACGGAGCGCAGGGCGCTGATGACCAACTCAATGTAATGGCCTTCGCGTGTGTGCCGTTGTGGCTGGAGCTTTGACTTGTTGAAGAGCCACTGGACGGTGGTATCGAGCAGTGAGGCGTGCGGGAGCGGGGTGATTTCGCGGTCGAACCAGAGATGTACTGCGGCGATGGGAGCATGTGTAAACTGCGCGAGGCGGGCTGCCAGGGCTTCTTTGCCTGCAGCGTCGGGCAGGGCAGGCAGCAGCTTCGCCATGGCCTCAAAAGAAAGAGCGAGGATGACGGCATGACTGTGGATGCGGTCTGTCTCTGTCTGTACGGACCATTGCTGCGATGCCCCGTTCCATGCGATTTGCGTGACATTCGAGCGCAGGAGGACTTCGGCCCCGCGCGCGTGGAGTGCCTGCATGGCCTGACCATACAGGTCGCTCAAGGGAACGGAAGGGATGGCCATGCGGCCTGATTCTGGTGAGCGCAGGAAGAGTTCGCGACAAACCTTTGCTGCGTAGTAGACGGAAGTCCTGTCCAGCTCTTCATTCAGTGCGGCATAGAGCACTGGCCCCCAGAAGCGCCTGATTGCGTTTGGCGTTTGCTTGTGGCGAACGAGCCAATGCGCGAAGTCCTCTTCTGTCTCTGTGGGAAGACCTATTGTGAACGCAGACAGGCCGCGGGCGATGGCGAGCTTGTCCGCTGTGGAAAAAGCGTGAGCGCGCAGGAAGGCCATGCTGGCGTGAAGCGGCGCGGGCAGTGGAGAGGGATGCAGAATGCTGATGCGGCCGCCGGGCTCGAGCATGTTGATTTCATCGAACCAGCGCAGTTTGTCGAGGACGCCTATGCGGCTGTAGAGATCGAGCAGGTTAGTGCAGCAGCCAAAAAGCAGGTGCTGGCAGTTGTCTATGACTTCGGCCGTGACGGGATGCTCGTAGGAGGAGGCACGTCCGCCAAGATAGGGCCTGCGCTCGATGAGGTGGACGTGATGTCCGGAGTCGGCCAGCGCTGTGGCTGCGGCGATGCCGGCTACACCTCCGCCAACGACGGTCACGGAAGGCAAGGGCATAGTCAGCTCCCACCTCGGAGGCGGGCGAAGAAGATACGCAACAGCCCGCACGCGAGAATCATGAGCTTGGTGACAGTGGGAACGGAGACGCGTTGGGAAAAGACGTCGAAATTGCGATGCTCAATGCGCTGCAAGAGGCGGTGGTAAATCGTAATCAGTACCCAGAGGGCGGGGCGCGAGTCGGGCGAGATGAGAGGAAGAAGGGCTTCGCTGGATTTGTAGTACTGTTCGGCGCGGCGCGCCTCAAACTCGAGCAGCTCGCGCTGGTTCAGCGTGAGATGGTGGCCATCTTTGAGGTTCAGGAGATCTTCAACCGAGACGCCAAAGCGGTCCAGGTCTTCAAGAGGCAGGTAGATGCGATCACGCTCGGCATCTTCGCGCACATCGCGCAGGATATTTGTGAGCTGGAAGGCGATGCCAGTTTCTTCGGCAAGTTTTTCGGCGCGTGAGCCGGTGTATCCGAAGATGCGAATGCAGACGAGGCCGACGATGGATGCGACGTAGTAGCAGTAGCGGTACAGATCATCAAAGGTCGCGTAGGTGTCGAGCCTGAGTGTGTGCACGGCCTCGCTTTGCGGCGCTGAGGGAGCGTGCAGGTCCATGGAAGTTCCATGCACGAGCTGGTCGAGGAGCTCGGTTGTGATGGCGAAACGGGACTGGGCGTCGCGCAGGGCGATGAATACAGGATCGGTGGTTGATGCGCCTTGCGCTGCGGCGTGCCAGGAGGCAAGCCATGCTTCGAGATTGGCGCGGCGTTCATCGCGGGACCTGCTTTCATCGTCGGAGAGGTCGTCGGCATGACGCATGAAGGCGTAGACGGCGCAGATAGCGTCGCGCTTGGGCTTTGGCAGTGCCACAAAAGCGAAATAGAAATTTTTCGCTTCGCGGCGGGCAATCTGCCGACAGATTGCGTACGCCTGTTCAACGGATGGGGTCACGCAGCTCTCCGCCGCAGAAACTTGCTGCTGACGGCGCGCAGCAGCAGCGCTACTTTTCTTGTTTTCGAGATGGACGGACGAGCGCGAAGGACGTTGTAGTCCTGCTGCTGGATGGCGTTGAGGATTTCCAGTCCGCCGCGGCTGAAGAGGTCCAGGTCAACGGCAAGGTCACGGTCCACCATCTGGATGAGCGGCAATCCCTGCTCAAACATGCGGCGGGCGTAGTCCACTTCATAGCGCATGAGCTCGCGGAACTGTGGGGTAAAGGTGCGGCTGGCGATGGTGGCTTCATCCACGCCGAAACGCTGCATGTCGGCAAGCGGAAAATAGATGCGGTTTTTGGCGTAGTCCACGGTGACGTCCTGCCAGAAATTGGCGAGCTGCAACGCAGAGCAGGTGTAGTCGGAGAGGCGGAAGCGTTCGGCATCGCGGTAGCCGCAGGTGTAGAGCACGAGGTGGCCGACAGGATTGGCGGAGTAGCGGCAGTAGGCGAGCACGTCATCCATGGCCGGGAAGCGGGTGATGGTCTGGTCCTGCCGGAAGGCGACGAGCAAATCGGCGAATGGGTCTTTGGGGATGTCGCAGGCGCGGATGGTTTCTGCCAATGCGACGAAGACGGGATGGCGTGTTTCTCCGCGATAGCAGGCATCGAGCTCCTGCTGCCAGAGATCAAGCAGCGCGAGAGACTGCTCGCGGTTACCGACCTCATCGCCGAGATCGTCGGAGATGCGGCAGTAGGCGTAGATGCTGTGGAAGTGCGGGCGAAGGCGTTTGGGAAGAAACCAGGAGGCGACGTGAAAATTTTCGTAATGCGATTCAGCGAGGCGCTGGCAATAGGCGCGGGCTTCTTCAAGCGTTGGCGTGCGGTCCGGAATGCGGTATTCCGCTGGCAGAGCGGCCCAGCCTTTTTCGATGAGTTCAGATGGGGCGTACGCGGTCATGGGGCCTACGGAATGATTGCAGTCTTGATGTCGTTGGAGCGGTCCATCAGTTTGCGGAAGACCTGGCCGATGTCGGCGAGGCGCGCGCGTCCGGTGATGTATTCGCGGCATTTGAAACGGCCGCTGATAATCAGATCGAAGGCGCGGCGAGCGGTCCCGGGCGTGTGATGGAAGGTGGCTTTCATGATGATGTCGTTGTAGTGCAGACGGTTCGTGTCGAGCTCGACTTTTGTGCCGGCGGCACATCCGCCGAAGAAGTTGACCGTACCGCCTTTCCGGACCAGTTCGATGGCCTGTTGCCAGGTGGCGGGGGTGGCGACGGCCTCGATGGCAATGTCTACGCCGCGATGGTCTGGCGTAAGCGCGCGTACAGCGGCGACCACGTCCTTGACTGCAGTGATCTGGACGACTTCTTCTGCGCCGAAGATCTTTGCTGCTTCAATTTGCTCATCGTGCTTGACTATGGCGATGACACGCAGCCCGGCAAGCTGGGCCGCGTGGATGAACATAAGGCCGATGGGGCCCGCGCCGATGACGGCGATGGAATCGCCTGGCTGCGGGTTGGATTCCTCCAGTCCGCGAGCGACGCAGGCAAGCGGCTCGGTGAGCGCGGCGTGCTCGAAGGGAACTCCGTCGGGAATATGCAATGTGTTCTTTTCGACAATGCGCGCCGGGATGCGGATGTATTCGGCGTAGGCTCCGTTGTTGAAGATGAGGTCATCGCAGAGGTTCTGCTGTCCTCGCTTGCAGAAGTAGCACTGATCGCAAGGGGCGGAGTTGAGCGCGACGACGCGGTCGCCAATTTGGAAATCGGTGACGCCAGCGCCCACTTCTTCGACGGTCCCGGCCAGTTCGTGGCCGAAAGGGATGGGTGGCTTGAGCATTTTGGCGTGGTAGCCGCGGCGGTAGACTTTAAGGTCAGTGCCGCAGGTGAGCGCGGCTGCGACGCGGACGATGATTTCGCCCGGCCCGGCGGAAGGCACAGGGAGTTTTTCGACGCGCAGGTCTTCCTTACCGTAGAGCACGGCGGCTGTCATCGTGTTCGCCATCATCTTCTATTTTCTCAGACTTTGAGGCCGGGCTGGAGGAAGACCTTCATGGAACTGGCGGTCGGATTGGAGGCGATCTCGATGGCTTCGACCGCTTTCTGGAGCGGGAAGCGGTGAGAGATGAGCCGGGTCAGGTCAAAGCCTTTGCTGTAGCCATCGAAGACCAGCTGTGTGCCCTGGTCCTGAATTTCAACCGAAGCGCTGTAGCTGCCCATGAGCGTCTTTTCATCCATGCAAACGGCGGCCGGGTCAATAACGGCTTCGCCGTGCTGCGTCTGGGCGAAGAGAAGCACGCGGCCGCCGGGCCGGGCTGCATCCATGGCGAAGCGGATAAGGGAATTTCCGCCGACGGCAAGGATGACAGCATCGGCGCCGCGCCCTTCGGATTCGCGCTTTGCCACTTCGACGACGTTTTCCTTTGCTGCATCAATTGGATGGTTCAGGCCGTAGGCTGCCGCGATCTGATGGCGCTCGGCGAAGAGGTCAGAGGTGAGGACTTTGGCTCCGGTGCGTGCGGCGAGGGCGGCGAGCATGATGCCGATGGGTCCCTGGCCGATGACGAGGACGGTTTCATCGGCGGCGAGATTCAGGTTGACGATGGCCTTCAGGCAAGTGTTGACCGGCTCAACAAAGGCGGCCTGTTCGAAGGGTACTCCGTCAGGAATTTTTACCAGGCCGCCGGAGCGGACGATCCAGCCCATGACGCGGACATATTCGGCGAAGCCTCCGCCGGAAGGCTCGAAGCCAGCGGTGCAGCCGACTTTTTTGTAGACCGGGCACTGGGCGAAGGTCTTTTTGCGGCAGTAGTAGCACTGGCCGCAGGGAATGTGATGGAAGACCATGACGCGGTCGCCGACTGCGAAGTTTTCCACGTCTTTGCCGGTCTGGACGATGGTTCCTGCTGTTTCATGTCCGAAGATACGCGGTGCAGAGTGCGAGCCGGTGTGGATCTTTTTGAGGTCCGTTCCGCAGATGCCGCAGGAATGGACGTGGATGAGGACCTCGCCGGGGCCGATTTCGGGTACTGGAACTTCTTCGACGCTCACGTCATCGATGCCACGGTACACCGCGGCTTTCATGGTTGCCGGAATTGTCTGTTTGCTTTGTGCTGTGGGCGTGAACACCCTATCAGATTACCCCATGGCAGAGCATGGTTTGGAGTTTGGCCTGAGGTGGAGAGCAGTCCGGGAGTTGTGGAAGCGGAAGCTAAAGGGGAGATCGGGTGAAGGAGGAGAAGACACAGACGAGAGAAACCAGGACAGGAACAGTGGTAAACACGCAGCCTTTAACGATGGCTGAATTCATTCTCGCAGGCTTTCACGAAGCTCAAATCGAGATGACAATAAGTCTCCGGAAGTTGCTTGTCAATCTTTATCTTTTCTGCCGATGGGGAAGAGGCCTTTTGATGCGGGCGGGAGGGGCAACTCCAAAAATGACGGCAAGGGCGAGATAGAGCAGGGCGAAGGCCGCGAGCACTCCGGAGCCGAGGACAAGGGGCTGATGGATGGGGGAGATATGTTTCAGGCCGTATCCTGCTGCTGCGGCCAGGGTAGCTGCTATCCAGAGCTTTGCCAGTCTTGTTGCGGAAAACCCAACTTTGCCGATGCGGGCATGCAGGGCACGGCGCAGAAGAGCGAATTCGACCCAGCCGGCGACGCCAGCGGAAAGCGTGAGTCCGGCGACGCCCCACAAGCGGTCCACTCCCAGAATGCGGGGGAGGGGCAGAGCGAAGAAATATCCCAGGGCAAGAGTGAGTGTGACACGAATGAGTGCGAAGTTGAGTGGCGTGCGGGTGTTGCGCAGAGCGTAGAAGGCGGAGGAATAGAGGCGTCCTGAGGTGGAGGCGAGGAGGCCGATGGCGGAGCCGGCCAATACTTTCCATACGAGCGAAACATCGTGGCCCTGAAAGTGGCCGGAGCGATAGATGGTGGCGACCACCAGGTCTCCGAGAATGACAAAAGCGGCGGCGGAGGGGATGACGAAGAAGGAGATGTTCTCAAGACCTCGTGCGAGGCGATTGCGGAGAGCGGATGCGATTTCCTCCTGCGAGCCGAGCTCGCTGGACATGGCAGGGAGTTCGGCGGCGGAAATTGCCATGCCAAAGAGGCTGACGGGGAGCAGGCTAAGGGTTTGTGCGTAGCTGAGGGCGGCGACTGCTCCCTGCGGAAGGAAGCTGGCGAGCATGGAGTCCACATAGGCGCTGATCTGGACTACGCCGCGGCTGATGAAAACGGGAGTAAAGCTGCGGGTAACGGCGCGCACCTGTTCGGAGCCGAGATGGATATGTATGCGGAGCGGCCACAGGTAGCGCATGACAGTGGGCAATTGCACGAGGAACTGAAGTCCGCTGCCGATGACCGAGGCGATGGCGGTGGCTATGGCCAGTTTTGATTCAGCCAGATGGCCGCCTTTCCAGAGAAGAATGGCGATGATGGATATGTTCCATACGACCGGCGCCACGTAAGAGAGGAAGAACTTGCGGTGGCTATTGAGAATGCCGAGGCACCAGGCGGATAAGACCAGAAGGGCCGCTCCGGGGAAGAGCACCTGGACAAGGCGGATGGTGAGCTGACGCGTTTCCCCATGGAAGCCGGGTGCGATGGCGTCAATGAGCCATGGAGCGGCGAAGACTCCCGCGACTACCAGGACGGATGTAACCAAGAACAGCAGCGCGAAGATAGCTTCAGCCACCCTGGATGCTTCCTCGTGTTTGCCTTCAGCGCGGAGACGGGCGTAGACGGGGATGAAGGATGCGGAGAGTACGCCTTCTCCGAAGAGGTTCTGCAGGAAATTGGGGATGCGAAAGGCGGCGCGGAAAGCATCGGCAGCGGCTGAGGTGCCGAAGTAGTGGGCGAAGACGCGTTCGCGCACCAGCCCAATGAGGCGGCTCAAAAGAATTCCGGCAGCTACGGCAGGGGCGGCGGCCCTGGATGCGGCTGGTTTGTGTGCAGCGGTCTGGCTCAAACCATGATTATAAGGGGGGGCTTTGTGGGTTGTTGATGCGCAACAAATCGCACCTTACGGTGCGGGTCCTTCGGCTTCGCTCAAGACTCAGATCAGCAAGCATGGGTAAATGCTCTATCTTGCATTTGGTTACTGTGGTCCGATGCCTTCATGCTCAAATATTTTCTTGCTGCGCAGAGTCTTTTCATGTAACGTGCCTTCATCTGTTAGGCTCTCTGCTTTGGAGATCGATTATGCAATCTCCCTCCGCGCTTACCAGATCGAACTGGAAGCGATATTTTCTTGCTTTGTCCTCCCGCGCACTGAAAAAAGTCCACCTGATATTGCTGTTATGGCTTGCTCTACCTGTTTATGCCCAGAAGGATTTCACTCGCATCTATGGCACGGGAGACCAGACAGTTCCGACGCCAACATTCATTGGTGTACTCGGCCAGAAAGACCCGGGTGCTCTGCAGGAGCTGATTGATTATCTGGAGGCCGTCAACATCACTGATTGGAAAGGGATGCAGGCATCAGGTAGGCTTACTGACATTTCAGGAAATAGCGATCCGGCTAGTCTGAGCATTCTCAACGGCGACCATTTCAGGCTCGATGTAGAAACACCGAATGGGCCGCGCAGCACGCGCGTTAGCGGCAGTACTGGAAAAACTCTCGAATCGGACGGAAAGAGTTTTTTAATCCCTCCAGTCACAGCTAAGGCCGGATTGCTGGCATTCCCCCGCTTACTTGCTTCAACTTTTCCTTCCGCCAACGCGGCTTTCATTGATCGTGGATGGGTCCAGATTGATGGAAAAACAATGCACAGAATTACGGCCGAGGAGCCGGTGTTCGATGATTCCACCAACGCTGCACAGCACGACATTAATGTTACTGATCTCTATTTTGATCCAGCCACTCATCTCCTGCTCAAGAGTGCATCGGCAGTTCAGCTTGATCCAACGGACAGACAACGATACTTAATCGTTCTCACGTATGGTGGCTACCAAAAAGTTAAAGACAGCCTTCTTCCACTCAGCTACAGCCAGACCCTAAATGGGCAGCCTCAATGGACATTGCAGTTGAACGATCCTAATCTCCAACCTTCCGTAAATATTTCCTATTTTCAGTTTTAAAGACCAGCCATGAAAAAGTTTACCGCTGCTCTTTTCTGCCTTGTGGTTTCTGCCATCTACATAAAGCAGTTGTATGCCCAGAATTATGTTTACGCTATTGGAAATCCTACCTTCAGCACGCAAATTCCGATTGAGAACGGCTTTATCAATGTGAACAATGGCGAAATTCACATTGAAATACCGCTTGCAACCCATCCGCAACGTGGGCGTCTCCAGTTGGATGAACGCTTGGTCTACGACAGCCGTATTTGGAAGATCGTGAATAACAGCGGATATTCTTGGCAGCCAACCAATGTCCCGAACTCCATGGGTGGGTGGACATTCCAATCTGGCCAAGGCACCGGAAGGGCGTGGGGTGCAATCTCCGGCCCCGCTGCTACGATCGAATGCGGTTCACCATACACATATGGGGCAACTATTAACGATCAGAAATATCAGTTCTTTTGGACTGACCCCGCTGGTACAACTCACCAATTCAACGTACTTTGGGACTATGAAACCAGCACTATTTGCCCTTCAAAAATAAGCAGCTCACCAGTCCAGGCGTCGGGGAACGCAATTGATTCGAGCGGATATACGATTTCCCTTACTGGCTACTACAGTCAAACTAGTCCAACAATCACGATCTACGATCGCGTCGGGAATGAGGTTTATCCTGCGATACAGGACCCTAATGGCAACTATTTCTCGAGCGACAGCAATGGAAATCTTGTCGATACGCTCGGGCGTACTCCCACCGTTAAGAGTACCAATGGAAATCAAATTTACTATGATGTACTAACCTATGGAGGAGGGCGAGCGCGTTATACAGGCCCGACCGCTCTCGTTTCCAATATTCAATATGGGCCGAATGGGCCACTAACCTGGCAACTGGCCAATGGGCTGACCGGAGCACAATATTATGATGGCCTAGGTCGCGTATCTTCGGGATGGGTCTGTAAGGGCTCTTCCCAGATCAATTGCTCGGGCGGTACCATGGTCTACGGCTTCGACAGTGGGTGGCAGGGACCGTATCTTACGTCCATGTGCGATTCATCTGTGAACGAATGCAGCGCGAACAGTTACGATAACTTGGGTCGGCTCGCCTCGGTGGTTTCCAATCTCGGACTGCCGTCAAGCTTTGGCTATGTCTACGACCGCTATGGCAACCGCTGGCAACAAAACGTGACGGCGGGAAGCGGATCTACCTCATCTCTTTCCTTCGACCTCAGCACCAACCGAATCAGCGCGGGCGGGTATAGCTATGATGCAGCCGGGAATCTGACCAGCGATGGCTTTCACAGCTACACGTACGATGCAGAAGGAAACATCACCGCGGTGGATGGGGGCAATACAGCCAGCTATGTCTATGATGCGCTGAACCATAAAATCCGTATCCAACTGCCTGCTTCCCAGCAGACGGTGGAGTATGTTTATGACGCTTGGGGGCGGATCACGTCGCTGGGCGGGCCTCCGTCTGATAATGCCGAGTCGCACATTTTCTGGGACGGACTGCAGATTGCCTTCCGCGCCGGGACCGGGCTGACCTTCTTTACTCACAAGGACTGGGTGAATACAGACCGCGTCCACACCGACGCCAGCGGCGCGAGTGCGGCCGTTTTTACATCAGCAGCTTTTGGTGACGGCGGTACGGTGACAAGCTCTGAGAATGAGGCGGACTGGGACTTCCATCGCTTTGGCGATTTGGATTACAACGCCGAAACCGCGACGAACGACGCCCACTTCCGGCAGTATTCTCCGGCCCAGGGTCGCTGGATGTCGCCCGATCCGTATGATGGCAGCTATGACTTCTCCAACCCCCAGAGCTTGAACAGATATAGTTATGTCCTCAATAATCCCCTGTCGATGAATGACCCAACGGGACAAGACGGAGGTTTCGTGCTCTGTGCAGCAGGCCCCGTAGCATGTGCTGCTGGAATCGCCGGAGACATCCTGAAAATCTGGTTATTATCTGATCTCTTCGGCGGCCCCAGCTTCCACGGCAGTTTGAAACCGCGTCCCAACTCGCAGCCTTGGGACGAACACAACATCCACTATGGCCCCAACATCGCGGGCGCTCTCGGACTGCCAGATGCGGGCTGTGACTTCGGAGTTTGCAACGGCGGCATAAATCTGTTTGCGGGGGGAACTGGCTCACCATTCCATAAATACAACTGTGGTTTATTCGGTAATTGCCAAATGCTTCCTTTGAGACTGCCGTTCCAATTGTCTTGGGGGAGTCGCGCGCGTGCCTGGATGAAGGCCCACAGAGACAGTATCATAGGGGCATTTGCATGTGCCTTTGCTCCGGATGCGGTAACCGATATACGAAATCTACAGCAAGGGCAGCTCTACAACGGTCCGAGCGATGATGACACAGGCGGTGGTGGACCGGGGCCACTGTACCCGAAAAACGGGCCTAATCCTGGCAATGATCCTATGGGATCAACAAGCGGGGCTGCGGGAATGAATGGCGCAGCCGCAGGACTTGAATATGCGAACGCAGTCGGCGGCTGCTTGCAGAAGTGGTAGAGCGGTCAATGACAAAGAAGGATGCAAATTCGGGTAGAACATCGAATGACGTCAAGCTGCACGAATACATAGAAGAAATACGTGCAAAGCAAAGAAATACGGTCTGGCCAGACCCTCTTAGAAACAGCAGAGCTGTTGATGAATTCCTGTGGAGAGGGTCGTCCAAAGCGCCTTTAGTCCAACGCGTTGGGGCTTTGATATTTGGCTTGGCCTACATACTCTCCGGCGCGGGCCTTGCCGCTATTTTGTTTGAACGAGAGGCGTACATCTTGCTAGTTCTTGTTGCGATGTTGTGGCTCGTTGCCGGAAAGATGCTGTTGAATGTGGTTCGGAAATAAGTGGTACAAGGGCGGCTCAGTTCGACTGTCGGGTTGATGGCCGATGTGCTAGCGGGACTTGCAGCACTGGGCACAGTTGTGGCCGTTATCTGGCTCACTCGTTCCCAACAGGATATGCGGCCGCTTTTGCTCACAACAGCGGCTGCCTATTGGGTAATGGGTTTTTTGCGTGGCTTGAAAGCTCCGAAGCTTCTTGCCCTAAAATCGGTCGTCATCGCCTTGGGCGGCATCCTCCCTGTTGTAGTTGTCTGCGTTGGTGGATTTACACCAAAACTGCAAATCTTGCTTGTCTGGTTTGTGGTTGTCTCTTTGCTCTGGGCGGCAGCGGGAGTAAGGGCGCGTCAGCTCACTGACCGGGGCGAGAGCAAACAGGCCGTTGTTACTTCTCTGCTAGCTGTTCTAGCAATTTTTGTCTCCGTTTTTTTCGTGCTTCCGACGTGGATGGATGCGCGAACTGCGACTTGGATCAACCAGCCTGTTCAACCCTTCACAATAACCATGTTGGATGGGAAGACAGTGAGTTCCGAGAATCTAAAGGGCCACGTTGTTGTGCTCGCATTTTGGGCAACATGGTGCGCTCCTTGCCAAGCAGAGTTGCCGCAAATCGTCAGGATCGAAGCGCGGTACCGCGCCCGCCCGGACGTGTTCGTGATTGCTCTCAACTCCAAAACTGGTGGCGACACCACCGAAAAAGCTCGATTATTTCTAGAGCGGAAGCGCTTGTCCCTAACTGCCGCAATCGATGATCCCGATGATGCTCATCCAAACGGGAGAGGTCTAGCGGGAAAGAGCTTGGGACTCGATAGCCTACCGACTCTTTACGTTCTGGATCGACAGGGCCATCTTCGGGTCATTTATGGCGGATATGACTCATCGGAGAATCTTGTTTACAGCCTCAGTCACGCAATCAATCGTCTAGCTAAGGAGTGAAAGCCGCGCCCCCTGCAATCATCCTTGAAGCTTGCCATGCTTGCGCATGGGCAATAGGGTGATACGTCACCCCCAAAATGGGAACTGCGGAGGAACCTGAAGTTACCCGGCGGGAACGGGAATGCAATGAGCAGCCTACAGACACAAGTGGCGAAAACGTTGATGTTTACGCCAGCTATAGATTACAACGCCGAAACCGCGACGAACGACGCCCACTTCCGGCAGTATTCTCCGGCCCAG